>Ga0310695_10000071_pt1 | contig 258168 bp, 211 predicted proteins | sample RumenRJG_04DNA_FD_203882 | JGI IMG/M metagenome (GOLD analysis project Ga0310695, IMG submission 203882) | Bovine rumen microbial communities from Lethbridge, Alberta, Canada - RJG_04 (v2) (version 2) | ecosystem: Host-associated > Mammals > Digestive system > Stomach > Rumen | place: Canada...
CGTCACGATATTTACTAAAAAGGCAAAAGTATTCTTAAATTGGGTACAAAAACTAAGCCCCTGCAAGGGGCAATCATTTTTGCGCCCATTATCAAATTTTATTTAAGAATACCTTGCCGCATATTTGATACACTCCTCAAATCAGGATAATAGCAGTATATCATAGTACGCTCTAAAAAGCAAGAAATTATTTTACCCGATTCCCCAAATATCCGCTGGTGGATATGGGCTGGACACGGCCCGACTGCTACACCTACAATAAGGATGTATGGGGATTGGCAACCAAGGCAAGCTGTTGCCTGTTTTGCCCGTTCCATACCAACTACTTTTACTGGCATGTCCAAGAACATGAGCCGGAATGTTACGCCTGTGCGCTCCTTGTAGATAATCTTGTGGAAACACATCAGGCCCGCCCGCTGCTGAGAAGCAAACTATTCCTATCAAAGTCTCGAAAACGTCTGCGGGATCTGACAGTAGAGGATTGCCAAGACACACAGGCATTTCTATATCGTCAAAGACCAGTGTGGAGCGGATTTTAATATGCTGCGGAGAATGTTGAAAAATGCGTCTCAAGTTGAGACGCATTTTTATTTGCGTTAGAGCCTGCTCTAGCTTGAGGATAGTTATAATAATGTAAAATTGTAGTTGCGCAAAATGCCTTGACCGATTCGGTCATATATGATATACTGTCCGAGAAAACCGATTCGGTTATCTCAGGAGGAAAGCAACATGGAGTTTTCAAGAGATGATTTGAACGAGGCTAAAAGGCAAATTGACTCAACGCTTCATAAACTAAGAGAAACAATAAAGACTTTTGAATCCAAAGAAAACCAAGGAAGATATAAGTCGCAGATTACATTGGCAAGAAGGCGAGTAAAAGCATTTGAAATTGCGAATTATCTCATTGAAAATGAACTCAAAAGCTAATATTTTCTTGTTTATGAAGGCACATCTGATATTTGGACTTGGAATAGACTGTTGCATTGAAACAGTTGAAAAACGTAAGCAAAAGTATATAAGCAGACTATTTTACTGGAACGAGCATTTAAGTGACTATAAAGGCGAATGGGCAGATTTTATGCTAAAATAGAAAATAATTACAAAGATGGTATCTGCTGAGGTAAGTGTTTCAATAGTAAAAGAAAAAATTGAAAGAAATATTAACTTTGGAGGCAAGTATAATGGAAAAATTTTTTGCTCTTTCAAACGAAAAACAGAATACTATACGTAATGCAGCTCTGGCTTGCTTCGCAAAACATGGATACGAAAAAGCGTCAATCAATGATATTGCGGTGGCGGCAGGTATCTCAAAAGCGTCCATTTTTCAGTATTTTGGTAGTAAACAGGCTCTCTATCAGTATTTGCTTGACTACTGCACAGCCCAAATGAAACAAGCCTATGATGCAAACACATTGGAGGAAAACACTGATTTCTTTGATCGGGTGTGGGAGGCCAGTGTGATGAAAGTGGAGAATTTGAAACAGCACCCGCATATTGGGTCATTTATTGCAAGTGCGGCGGTAAAACCCGCACCGAAATTAAAGGGGGTACTGCTTTCTCCGGAAAATACAAAATATGTAGAAGCATTGGCCTTGCACGAAGAAGATTACAAGAAATTCAAACGTCCAGGGGACGCAAAGCTGATGTTTCAGATGCTTATGATGCTTGTGCAGGGGATGGCCGTTCGGTTGGAAAACGGGGCAGATTATGATGGTATTATGAAAGAATTTGAAGAAATCCTGAATATGTTGAAATACAATTTTTACAAGGAGGAATATCTGCCATGAATCGAAACCCTGGTGCAGCAGCATGTGACCGAATACTTGGAAACAGATAAATCCGTCGCGGCACAACTTCAGCAGGCGCAGACAGCTTATGACAGTCTCGTTGCCCTGAAGGCACAGCTGGATCAGGTGAACACCTTTGTCATGGGATTGAAAGCTTATACAGACGGCACGGCGCAGGCGGCGACGGGTGCTGCCACGCTAAATAGCGGTCTGTCTCAACTGAGCGAAGGTGCGGTTACTTTGAATACCGGCGCAGCCCGGCTGGCGGAAGGCGCTTCAGCCCTGGCCACGGGTGCAGATACCCTGGCCACCGGCGCGGCCGATCTCTCCACCGGCGCGGATACGCTGCACACCACCGGGACAACCGTGATGAAAAATACCATTCTAGACGCGGAAAAAACCGCCGCAGAAAAGCTTCTGCCCTATGTGGAGGGCGATTTAACGGACGCGCTTCGCATCTTTGAGAAAACCCGTGACACTGCCGGCCAGGGCGGCTATGACCTCCGGCCTGAAGGGATGAAGACCGTGACGGTCTACATCATTCGAACAGATTTCTGAATTCAGCATTGCAGATCAGTTTTGCTGCCCTTATATTTCACCTGAATTGTAAATGGTCTCGTTGACAAAAGTCTGTTATTCTGAAGACACCATGCTAAGGAGGGAGATTACCATGAATATTGCGGACAGCTTCAAGGTTTTCGGAGCCAAACAGGCACTGAAATATGTGGACAGGGACTTTGAACACAATGCCGTCAAAATGTGTGACTGGCTCATTGAGCACGACAAGGGCGGTGGCGTCAAAAACGAGGCCACCATGGTACGAAACGTACTGGTTGATCCGAATAATAACTGGTACCAGTTGGTCAAAAGCATCTATACGGAAATTGATGACGGGCAGCGGCGCAAGCTGATGGAAAACTTTGTCATCAATGCCTGTATGATCGGCACCCCCACAGGCTTTGCCAACAGCGCCAAATACGACTGTAATGTGCCCTGGGCGATCCTGATGGATCCGACCTCCGGCTGCAATCTGCACTGTACAGGCTGCTGGGCAGCGGAGTATGGGAACAAACTGAACCTGACCCTGGAAGAGCTGGACAGCATCATCACACAGGCAGAGGAACTCGGCTGTTACTTCTTCATCTATTCCGGCGGAGAGCCGCTGGTGCGGAAGAAGGACATTATCACCCTGTGTGAACGCCATCCGGAAGCGGCATTCCTGTCCTTTACCAATGGAACGCTCATCGATGAAGCCTTTGCTGACGAAATGCTGCGTGTAAAGAACTTTGTGCCCGCGATCTCCATTGAAGGCTTTGAAGATGCCACGGATGACCGGCGCGGAAAGGGTACCTATCAAAAAGTCGTTCGGGCCATGAATATCCTGCGGGAGCGGAAGCTGCTCTTCGGAGCCAGCTGCTGCTATACCAGCAAAAATGTGGATGTCATTGGCAGCGAAGCCTACTACGACAGCCTGATCGATCTCGGCGCAAAGTTTATGTGGCTCTTCACTTACATGCCTGTAGGCGCGGACGCTGTGCCAGAATTGATGGCCAGCGCTGAGCAGCGGGAATACATGTATCACTTTGTTCGGGCCATGCGGGACAAAAAGCCGCTGTTTACGCTGGACTTCTGGAATGACGGTGAATACGCAGACGGCTGCATTGCCGGCGGACGGCGCTATCTGCACATCAATGCCAACGGGGATGTGGAACCCTGCGCCTTCATTCACTACAGCGATTCCAACATACGAGAGAAAACGCTGCTGGAGGCATTGCAGAGTCCGCTCTTTATGGAGTATCACAGAGGACAGCCCTTTAATGACAACATGCTTCGTCCCTGCCCGCTGCTGGACAACCAGGGCCGCCTGGCGGAGATGGTAGATGCCTCCGGAGCGCACTCCACCGATCTGCAGAATCCCGAAGATGTGCATGTCCTTTGCGGTAAGTGCAAAGCAGCCGCCGACTGCTGGGCAGTGACAAGCCAGGAGCTCTGGGAGCAGAGCGGCGGACCGGAAAAATGGGCTGCAAAGAAGGAAAAGCTGAAGGAGCGGGACGAAAAAACCAAGGCTGGGCTTGCCGGAAAACAGAAATAGTGAGCACCGAATGAACCGGCGGACGATGTCTGTCGGTTCATTCTGGTTGGAAAGCGCCGTGGGTATCATTCTACAAAAACACCTGTGATGCAAACGCATTGATTGTGAAAGGAGGATCATCCCGTGAAAAGCGATGCCACGAAAGTCGCTATGTCCAATGCGCTGAAGGAACAGCTCAAAAAGAAAAAACTCAGCAAAATCACGATTAACGACATCGCTTCCGCATGCAACATCAGTCGAATGACCTTTTATTACCACTTTCAGGATATTTATGACCTGACCGAATGGACGCTGGAGGAAGCCGCTGGACGTGCCATTGGTGAAAATAGAACCTATGACAGCTGGCAGTACGGATTTGAAGACCTGCTGGAAGAGCTTCAAGGCAATCAGGTGCTGATCCTGAATATTTACCGTTCGATGGATCGGGAAATGATCGAGCGCTATCTGCTCAAAATAGCTGAATCACTCCTGATGCCTGTCGTTGAACAGGAATCTCACGGATTGCCTGTCAACGAAGAAAACAAGCGGCGTGTTGCCATACTCTATTCGTATGCTTTTCTCGGCGTCCTGATGGAGTGGATTGGCAAAGGAATGGCGGCACCGCCTCGTGAAGTGGTCAAAATGGTATCCGCGATTGTTCAGGGAGATTTCCGTAATTCTCTTGAAAATCTGGGAAAGTTGGAAACACAGCATCCTTCTCGGTAAACCCTGTCAAACATGACGTCCTGTTCATTTTTTGAACAGGGCGTTTTATTTGTAAGTCGAAAATAGACAGAATCTCTCTTAAAATGATTCTGCAATCCAAAAGCAAGGAGGAAAATGACGATGAATGCTATGTATCAGAACGTTTTTATCATCATTGATAAGGACTTGACTAATGCTTATTAAGCGAACGATCTACTACCGGCAATCAAGTAATAAAGGCACAGGAAAGCGGCTTGAAATAAGCACTTCTCAGCGTCTCCTTTTGATTAGAAGGTAAAGTTTGGAGGAGGATTGCTAATTATTCTGCAAATTCCGTCCGCTTCCGTTGGAAAAATCACTATTTTCAGCTTTCCGCATATACGGCGGACGGTAAGAAAAAACCACACAAGGGTGAGCATACCTGAAAAATGGCGTCATATAAGGTTTTTGAGAGTTCCGCTGAAGGCCAAACATCTGTATTGATATCGCAGGTATTGTTAGATTTCTAATTGCCCGCGCCAATAGCAGCCAACATCTCAGCAAATTTTGGCGGACGACTATGCAAAAAAAGGCGAACGGTCAGGCTCCCGCCGATAATTCTCAATTGATTTTGCAAGGCTGCCAATTTAAGCAGGTGCATTTCAAACTTGGATTTTATTCCAAATCAAAGAAAAGCGAACTTAATTTTTATTCCATTATTGCTTGACTGATACTTGAATTTTATGCATAATAGATGCTGCGAAAACTGGAGGTGATCCTGATGCTCAAACGCAAGGTGTACCGTGAGCTTCTACAATGGAAGGAACAGCGCCACACCGAACAGATCAGAAAGTGTCTGCTGCTGAAAGGTGCCCGGCAGGTCGGCAAATCATTCATCGTCGAAGAGTTTGGCAAAAAGGAATATGCTTCTTTCCTCAAAATCGATTTCTTCCTCCAGCCGAACATGAAGGGGATCTTCGACGGGGAACTTACATCTGATGAAATTCTTAAGAGAATGACAGCATATGTGAGGGATTTTGAACTGATCCCCGGCAACACACTGATTTTCCTGGACGAAATCCAGTGCTGCGGCAATGCCAGGACCGCAGTAAAATATCTTGCCATGGATTTTCGTTTTGACGTCATCTCTTCCGGCTCCCTGCTTGGTTTAACATACGGTGAAGACGACGACGAAGCTGTGGAGATTCCTGAATCTGTGCCGGTCGGATATGAGACTCAGATCATCATGCACTCACTTGACTTTGAAGAGTTTCTCTGGGCAGAGGGATATGACTCAGCAGCCATTGATGCGCTGAAATCATACTATACCTCTGGCGCAACCATTCCTGCAGCCGTTCACGAAAAATATGAGAGCCTTTTCCGCGAATTCATTGTGGTCGGCGGTATGCCGGAAGTGGTAAACGATTATGTGCAGCATCATGATTTCAATAGGGTTGACAGGCTTCAACAAGACATTCTGGCAGAATATCGGGATGATATTGCAAAGCATGCAAAAGGCAAGGAAAAAGTGCTTGTACGGATGTGCTATGATGCGATTCCTATCCAACTGATGAAAGAACAGAAGAAATTCCAATACTCAACTGTCGAACGCGGTCAAACCAGAAAGAAGTATGGCGGAAGCGTTCAGTGGCTGAAGGATTCTGCTATGGTTCAAGTCTGCTATAATCTTAACGAACCCTATCTGCCCTTAAAAGCGAATGCCAATGGGGATCAATTCAAGCTCTACATCAACGACACCGGTTTGCTCTGCTGCTCCTATGGTTTTGAAACGAAGCTTGCTGTTCTGAACGACACCATCACTGGAAATGCCCGCGGAGGTATATATGAAAACGCCATCTCTGAATGCTTGATCAAAAGGGGCTATTCTCTTTATTACTATAAGCCGGACAGTGTACATGAGATTGAATTCTTTATTGAACGCAGCGGAGCAGTTATTCCGATTGAGGTTAAGGCAGGAAATCGCTCAACTCCGTCCCTCAATCAATACATTGCACGTTACAGACCTCCATTTGCTTATAAATTGACGAATACGCAAAATGGCAGGGTGGATGAAAAAATCACGCTCCCACACTATATGGTCATGTTTATTTGATCTATTTGAATCTTAGTTGCAAGCATCTCACAGCACCCGTCTGACACTGAATAGACAGGTGCTTTTTTGGACAAACATCAATCCGGTTTTCGACAAATCTGGGATCGGATCCCGGATTTGCCATAAGCTATCTTCTCACGCCGTGAGAAATGGAGTTTACTAATACTTTACTTTTACGCGATTTTTGATGGCATTTTTAAACGTGATATCGGTCATCTTGCTAATTTTGGCGAACGCTGTGGGAAAATGTACTACCGCCTCCGATTAGCTTGTCTAATCGCTGTCTAATCGCACCAGGGTAAAAGAGGGGGTTTTTGGAGGAAATGCGAACAACCGAAAACCGTTAGAAACCCAGTAATAGCAAGCGTTTGCGGGCACTTGGAGGGTGCTGAAGGCGAACGCTTTTTCGTTCTCCTAAGAGGTAGGACACGAGTTCGAACTCAGACGAGTGAGCGAAATGATATCCTTGACACTTTTAATTCCTAAAACTAATCTGTGACTGTACATAAAACGCACCTTGAAAACTGAATGCTGCGCGCTTCCATGCTATAGCCCTCAAAGGAAAGAGGGTTGCAGTATGAAAAGAGTAATGTGTTTATACAGAGTATCCACCAAAGGGCAGGTTGACCCACAAGATGACATTCCTATGCAACGCCGTGAATGTCTGGATTTTATTAGCAGACAACCGGAATGGAAGTTTACTGGTGAACTGATGGAAAAAGGCGTTTCAGGGTATAAGATTTCCGCGAGCAAACGAGATGCTATCCAAGAGATAAGATCAAAAGCTGAGCGCAGGGAGTTCGATATTCTCCTGGTCTTTATGTTTGACCGACTTGGACGACGAGAAGATGAAACGCCTTTTTTGGTTCAATGGTTTGTCGAACATGGGATTGAAGTCTGGAGCACGAGGGAGGGTCAGCAGCGAATTGAGAACAGGGCAGATAAGTTGATCAATTATATCCGTTACTGGCAAGCCGGTGGTGAAAGTGAAAAAACTTCTATACGTGTGAAGGCTGCTCATTCTCAAATGACAGCAGATGGGATCTGGCGAGGTGGCACTTGCCCTTATGGATACAAACTGGTGCATAAGGGCCGGATTGGAAAGAAAAATCGTCCGCTATATGATTTGGAAATTGATGAAAAGACAGGCCCGATCATTCAGGAAATCTTTAATCTGGCTGGAAAACACGATTGTGGTGCATGGCAGATTTGTAATCATCTTAACAAAAAATACCCAGACGACAAGAAAGTCTGGACACGGCCGACAGTTATGACAATACTAAAGAATATTGTGTATACTGGCAGGATGCATATGAACGATGTGGTATCAGAACCTATTGAGGACCTTCGCTTGATATCAGATGCTGAGTTTGAATTCGTCCAGCATGCTCTCAAGAATCGTATTCTTCACCGGTATGACAGCCGTAGGGAATTGGAGAATGGTATCATTGAAGAGGGAAGAACAAAGACATCAGTCTATGGCGCCACATTGCTTTCGGGTATTCTTTATTGCGGTCATTGCCACAAAAAACTTGTTGGAAGCTATTGTGTAAGAAATCGAAAAAACCACACTTACTTCCGTCCGATCTATCGTTGCTATAATGGAGCAATAGATGCCAGAGAATGTGATGGACAAACCGTCTATTCAGCAAGAATCATTGAAGATGAGATTGATCGTGTTGTTCATCAGTACTTTGAAAGCGTTAAGTCTACAGTTGATTTTATCTGGAAAGAACAAGCCAGGAGGCAAAAAGAAAGCTCAACCTTAAGCATGATAAAGAGGTGCGAGGGAGAACTAAAACAGCTCCAAGCAAAACGTGAGGCTATCGAAAAAGAGATAATCAACTGTCTTATGGGCGAAAGCAAACTAACTGCTGATGTGTTGAATCCGATGCTGAATGATATTCGCGATCGAATTACAACAATGGAGAAAGTAATTGCCGATCTTCAAAAGCAAAAGGACAACGAAGAAAACCATGTTAAGTTCCTCTCGAGTCAGTATCAGAGCATCATGGAGTGGGCAGATACTTATGATTTAATGCAACGGGATGAAAAGAAAATGGTTCTTGCTCACCTAATTGAAAGGATAGAGGTCAGGCGCGACTACTACCTCTCCGTAACATTTTATGTTGCGCTGGAGGATTTTCGAAGAGAAACTGCGGATGGGAAAACCCAGATTTCTGAAGCTCAGAGAACCTTTTTCACGATGGCATTCTAAATTGTGTCTATTTTGTTAAATGGTGAGAAGTTTCATATTCGTGTTACCGCCTAAAAACGAAAAAAACGCCCATTTTTACAGTGAGTAAGTGCATATCTGATAGGAAAATCAGGGTTTTTGAGCAAATTGACAAAAACCGGAAAACGTTGTATTATAAGGCTCACAGAGCTTGAGGAGCTTGTGGTGAGTTTAAGCATACCCGGTAGCGCGCGACATTCGCATTGTCGAGGTCAGGGGTTCGACTCCCCTATGCTCCACCATACACGAGAAATCCGAACCTGAAGCCGGTCGGCAAGGGGTTCGGATTTCTTGTATTTGATCTGAAGGAGTATGACGTGGGAATGACATAGCCTGAAATGACTCGGTTCTGCCATTTCCGAGCCGACCTGCCGAACGACAGCCTTGATCCGCAATCTGAGATTTGTTATAAAACCCGGAAAGAACGAAAACTGACGACAACGACCACGAACAGGAGGAAAACTGCATGGATAACATCATTTTCGCAAAATATGATATGGATTCCGGCTTTGTACAGGCCTGGACGGAGGACTGCAATCTCATCCTGATTGACTGCGATGCAGTCGAAAAAGCCTTTGCGGACAACATGTATCAGAGATCGCAACTGGATTATCTCATCTACAATGATCCCATAGGCTACGCAAAACTGGTCTGGGAAGAATGCCCGGAAGAGTATCTGAAAACCGCTACGGATTATACCAAACTCAGCGATCTAAGATAAAGAACGGCCCCGCATCAATGAATGAAGCAGTTCAAGATGCGGGGCTTTTCAATGCTTGTTGTCAGTTTCCACTAAGCTGGGTAGCATAGAGATTGTTTCCGTTACCTACAGAAAGCAAAGCATCTCTCTCGTTCACTGTTTGCCGATTGCGAACGTTTGTCGCATGTTTTCATAATCATCCACCCATTGAAGGTAGATGGTTTTCGGGAACTCATCGGGGACAATGCAGGAGCGCAGGAAGGAAATCGTTTCCCCTTTCAATTGATAGCAGGAAACATATAGTTTGCTATAAGAAATGAAACTGCCTGGCGTTTCATTCTCATAAATCAAGAGATGTTCATATACACGATCCAGGTCACTGTATTCCGCGAGACAGTAATCATTCAAACTCGTACGGATAAACTGAACGTGAATAGGACTGTTCTTCTCTGAATTAGACAGCAATGGAATTTTTCCATCATATTCCGCTAATATCGTTGAACTGACTGTAGGGTTCTCAGGAAAAGCAAATGACAGTATCCCACGTTCACGATTATCCATATCGTATATTGGCTCGTTAGGATCAAGACCGGGATAATTGTAATCAACAGGATCTTCTTTCCCATCCTCGGTCATTCTCCAGGGTATCATGAAACAGGAAATATCGTATTTGTTTTGATCTGTAAAGCCGCCGGCAATCATAATCAGAGAAGTTCCATCCTCTTCCAATACCATTTGCCGGTTTATATAAGAATCAAAGCCCGAGCCATTGCTCACAAGGTCATATGACCATCTGTCAGACTGAACAGTCTGTTTATCTGCAATCGTAGGGTCGGCTTCATACTCTTCAGAGGAAATCAGCCGACCATGTGTGTATGGCTCAGGCAAGGGTGACCCTATGGAAAGTCGGATTAATTGCGTATATTTATGATTTATTGCCCATTCGGCCAGTGTCTGGTTTGGATAATCCGATACTTGACCAATAATCTCTGGAGACGATTCAAATGGGTTGATACTCCAATCCAGCAAAAGAATATCAGGGCTGGAAGGAACTGCCGCTATGGACAGATAAATTCCATAGCCATCTGTCACAGCTTCTCTGATCGAAAGTGTGGCAAAACCAAATTTGCAGCTTTCTGTTGAAATCGCCGCTACCTCCATTGGTAAAATTACTTCTGTTTCGGATGGAGATGCAGTAGCCTCCTGCAAAATCTGTTCGGAATCCGGATAATTTGACTGCGTAGCAGTAACAGCCGTGCTGTTGGGCTGCGCTTCAAAAATCCAATTAAGAACACCCCAGGGTTTCCCGTTGATGGCAATTCCAGTGGCCATTGCGGATGCCATGATCCCGACCAGAACAAAGGTTACGATCATAGACCTTGAGAATGTTTTCCTTCTATGTACTTTTTCTTTCGCGCCTGTAATGATTTTCTGGACAAGATATGGATTATTCTGGAGACCAGAAAGAGATCGATTCATCGCTTCCTGCGCGTTTTTTTTACTTATCATCCGGTTCATCTCCTTCAAGTGTGTCGCCAAGAATGGCTCGTAATTTTGACAATGCCCGTTTTAGTCTGCCTGAAACAGCTTGCTGTGATATATGAAGCGTTTCAGCAATTTCTACTGTAGTCATGTCCTCAAAATAGTATAAAAGCACAGTTTCTCGCAGACGGGGAGGCAATTCCATTACCGCAACCGTTAAGTTATCATCCTTTTCCGAGGGACTTTCTAAAGGCGGTGGCAGCATATCCGGTGTAATTCTTCTGTCAAAGAAACGAGCCCAAGCGCTTTTATTCATATCTCTGCAGCAATTAATCGCAATATGAGACAGCCATGTTTTTTCACTTGATTTGTTCCTGAAACCGGAAATACTACGATATGCTTTCAAAAATGTTTCTTGTACCGCATCCTCTGCAAGTGTTCTGTCATGAAGGTAAGCGAAACATAGCCGAAGTAAAGAAAGCTGATACTTCTCTGCCATACGAGATATCTCTTCTTCTTTCGTACGGTTTGGATCCTTAACCGCGCTCATGGTTTCGCTTCCTCCTTCCATTCTTAATAGACGATTCAGGAAAATATAATACAACATTTGATAAAAAAGGTTCTCAATTTCGTCAGATCGCCATTGCAATTAAAATGAAAGCACCGCCCGAATGTGAGCGATGCTTATTTGATTTCTTTTTCTTCTTTACTTTGCGAATACTCCGATTAATTCATTCTCAGGTAAGAGTGGTGTCCGCACTTCAATCCGATATTCATTGTAGGTTTCTATCATTGGTTCCATTTCAGGACCCGCAAACTGAAGATCATCCTGAGACGAAGACATTGCTTTTCGCATAGCCAGCAAGCTGGTGTTTTCGGAGTCAATGATGAGCGCATTTTCCATCCCAGCGACCTGTACTACACGCGCACTTTGATCTTCAGTGATCCCGAAAGTGTATTCCTTGGGATTCGTAGAGCTATTCATGTAGACAAGAATGGAAATATAGTCTTTTTCATCCTCTGTTTTGAAGATTATACTATATCCCTTAACAAAATCCATTGATGGATCAACTGCGTAGTGGCTTTCTGTAAAACCTTCAGAATGAACCGTTTGAGATGTCAGAGTATATTCGCCTTGGGGAAGACATCCGAACTCCACGGAACACTTGTCAAGCACATATCCTTCCGGAATCTCCGCAGGCAATGGGAAATCAGGGGCTGCAGTATCCATTAATGTCTTGAAATCATCAATATTTCTGATCTGCTGGATTCTGCTTGAAAAGATACCCTCGTGGGCCGTACTGAGCACAATCAGTTCCCGATCTTTCGAATAGTCCAGGAGTTCATAAAAATGCGGATCAATTTCATCTGGATCCTTGGTAGCTTGAGGTTCGACAGTAGGCATAGGCGTTGGAGCGATTGAACTTTCAGATTCATGCTGTACTTCTCCAAGCCAGTTAACACGTCCTCCCAGACCAGCTGCCAGGGCAGTTGCCATCGCAAGAACAATAATAGCAACAATAATAACGGTTGCATGCGATATCTTTTTCACTTTGACTTCCTCCTTGTCTGAAGCAATGATACGCTGAGCTAGCCAGGGATCAGGCTCCAAACCAGAGAGCTGCCTTTCGATAGCATCATGAAAATCATCGACTGAAATTTTCTTATTCATCAAGCTCTCTCCCTTCCAGCAAATTCTTCAGTTTTTCCCTTCCCCGTTTCAAACGGCCGGAAACGGTTGACTGAGAAATGCTCAGTGTATCTGCAATGTCATTGACTTTCATTCCTTGGTAGTAATACAGCAGGATCACTTCTCGCAGTTTAAGCGGCAGCTTTGTGACAGCTATCGCTAACTCTTCATCATCCTCATTTGTTTGAACTGCTTTGTTCGGCATCATTTCTGGTGTTACGTGGCGGTTAAGGAAACGGGACCATCCTGAGTGATTGATGTTATAGCAAGTATTTATTGCAATCCTCATGACCCACGTTTTCTCACTGCTTTCACCCCGGAATGTGTACATTCTCTGAAACACCTTCAGGAAGGTTTCCTGTACAGCATCTTCCGCTAACGATTTGTCGCAGAGATAGAGGTAACACATATGAAGAACCGATCTCTGATACTGATCGACAAGCTGTTCAAACTTCTGATTTCGATTCGGAGCAGTGTCAGGGCCCTTAACATTGCTCACGTGACGATCACCTCCTACACCCATTTAGACAATCGAAGAAGGCAAAATATCGTATTCTATAAAAACTCTAAAAACATCAGTTTTTCATGTAAAGTAATTAAATGCAAAATATACAAAAGCGTCTATGGTCGTTCTCCTTGCAGAACAGGCATTGAAGTGTGCGCATGACCATGTTGCCAACGCTTAAACAAATGAAAAGCCGAGAGAGTTTGGTTGTACCCCTCGGCTTTTCAAGTCAGATGTTGCTTGCCACAGAGCTGACAATTATGAAGCACTCAATTTGCGCTCAATTCAGCGGAATCCGTTTTTCACGGGTCACGTTGCCTGTGGTGGTTTTAATCACCGCAGTACGTCCGCCGGGACGGACCTGAACAGAAACTTTTACGGGTTTTACCCGGATTCGGATTTGTTTCACGTTCGTAATTCTCCTTTCATAAGTTTCGGCGGACGCTTCGCTTGCCTGCCTTTGGGAATGTATACTAACGGTTGATATCATTCTCGATAGCATCTCATACCTGAGGAAAGGGAACCGAAGAATCCATGGAGACTAGAATTAGATTTCAAATCTCCTGATTTTCTTTTATCATAAAATCCGAACTTTGTCAATATGTTGTACAATTAAGTTCGGTTTTATGCCCTATTTTGTAGAATATAAACCAAAACGGAAGAGAGAATGTACGGATATTTATACAGCCAGACTTAATCAAGTCACCATAAATACTGCAACTAACACTATTTTTGTCAAGGGTATCATTCGCTTGGGCAGGCAAAAAGCCGGACGCCATCACAGGATGACGTCCGGTGGATCTGCTTTTTACTTCTCAGTCTGAAGCCATGAACCATCTATAGCATTCAAATAGTAGTTACCAACCCTGTACGCAAGCGTAGCGGTGGCTTCTTTTCCATTGGAGCTGAGGAACCAGCATGATTCCGGACTGATGCCTTTTATCCCAACAGAAGCAAAACGTTCTACTGCTGCTTCCGGAGAAAGGATCGCATCTGTCCGGATGGCAGGCTCAAAAGCACACCAGTATGCTTCCATCATCAGCAACCCTTCTTCATCTGAGTAGATCACTTCAGCATAGTTCCTGTAAGCTTGTGCTCCGTTATCCTCAAAGTACAAAGCTTCTGCTGACCAACGAACAGGCAGCCCATCCAGAATTTCTTCAAATACAATCTTTCTGCATTTCGTCGCGCCTTCCATACTGCCGAGAGTAGTGAACGAAACTGGTTTGGGTTCATAGAGTTCTTCATACAGTCCAAGCTGTCTCAATAAATCTGCTGCTTGATCACAGGTTTCCGTAGCCCTATCCGCACTGAATCCACTTTCTTCAGGAATCGAATTCCATACATCCAGGTTGTAGTGATAGTCGTACTTTCCACCACGATCGGCGCGGCGATAAATATCAATCCAGGATTGAATCCCGACTGTTTTGTTCCCATGGCTGATACCGCAGAAGGGGACTCCGTTCACACCTTTCAGCTGCCAGAAGCGGCTGCTATATTCCCGCTGTTCTTCACTGATTTCCGGTATTGTATTGCTTGCTTGCCGATCGAATGTTTCATCCAGCAATGTTTCCACATCAATTTCGGGATCAATAACTTTCCAGACAACGATTCGCTCATTGCTTTCAGCAAATGCGATTCCGACAAGGAGGATTGATAAAAGCATCAATGCAAGAAAGAAGGCAGACTTATTTGCCGCTTTATTCATTTACGGTTCCCTCCTTTTTCTCCATGGAATGGTAGTAATTATCTTCACAAGCGATGGCTGTTGCATCTTTGTATTCAACCGCCATTGCCTGTTCAAAAATATAGGCAATCCGTACACGGTATACGTTTCCTTCATCTGTACTGACACGCACTTCAGAAGCAATCAGATCATTCAGTGTTGCCTCACACCAGTTATATACGCTGACGATTCCGGCTCCCTGATCTTCCCGAAGCGATGATACCGTCGTTCTGGCAATTTCTGCCCAGCGTGTATCCCAGGGGTCCATGAGAATATCTGAGATCATCTTCGGATCAGTATAATAACGATCATCCAGTGTTACGGATGCTTCAATCAGCTTACCGGTTGAAATATCAATACCGCCACTCCACCGGCGGCCTGTTCCGCCAACTTCCGTGAAAGAGGTATAATAGCCGATCCTTTCGTCACCATAGACATTACTCTCGTTGGCCGGATGAACTGATTCTTCATTAGATCGAATGGCAGACAAAGGCATCCCCAACAGATCATGCATTTCCTGACGAATCTGGTTTTCATACCGTGCCATTTCATCCGGTTCTGCTGCCGGTTCTTTATTTCTCAGTGCATACAGTTGCAGCAGTTCTTCATCCGTTAACCGTCTGGCTGGATAGAAGGTAAATCCGCCTAATCCGTTAAATGTCTCTTCGTCAAGCGTGACAAAGCCTAATCCATCATCCATTACTGAAGCGGTGAACGGTGTCTTGGGTCGCAGACCACTGCGGATGAACTGTCCGCCAATGGAACTGTATCTTTCACTTTCCTCTTCACGAAAACTCCGCAGAGCGTGTTCGATTCCACCTCCACGCATGCAGTTATGCCAGGAAACCATACCTGGATCGAAAATGATGCCCAGTTGTCCATATGCATCAGCAAGTTGAAGAAGTTCAGTGTCTGTCATTTCACGGTTTGGCAGGATCAGGAACCAGCATTCCCCTTCATACTGCTCTGCAGGAAGCTGTATCAGTGCGACTTGTACATTTTCAGTCAGATTCAGAATACTGCTTCCAGGCCGTTCTCCTTCATCCCAACGCCTTTGTGCTTCAGAAAAATGATCTTTTTCAGAAACGGTCAATGCCGGTGTCTGGTATTCCCATTCCCCTTCATAATAGGCACTCAGGTCCTCGAAAGCATAGGGATTATTTTCCAGCACGAGATCCGGCATGGGAGCTGCTGTCGGCAGTATTTCCACGGTGTTTTCAGCTGTGGCAGCGGCGAACAGCATCATCATACTCAGGATAAGGATCAATCCACGTTTAATCATCATAAGCCTTCCTTTCCGTCAGTCACTCATGCCTTCCGGACGGCATTGCTTTTGCTGACATTCGGATCATGACACAGAACATGTAACAGAGTCATCAACAGGTTGTATCGAAGTTGTAAAAGTGACCTTTGTTCCTGCGCCTGGTGAGGATTCAAAGGACAATGTGCCATGATGTAGTTCTGCAATCCGTTGGCATAGGCTTAATCCAAGACCAGCGCCGCCATGACGTCGGGTTCTTGCTTTATCGGCTTTCCAGAAAGGTTCGCAGGCTCTTCGCAGGGCTTTCTCCGTCATTCCAATTCCCTGATCCTGAACAGAAAAACCCTGAGGTTCCGCAATCAATGTGATCTTCATGCCAGGCTCTGACGCATGAATTGCATTTGCTGTTAAATTGTCTGAAAGAATGGATAACAATTCACAATCCCCATAAAGGATGCTGTCCTGGCCGATTACATCCATGGTAATCCCTTCAGCCTGATGCTTCAGTCTTTCGACTGTGCCATTCAGGATCGAAAGAACCGAAACAGGGTCAGGCTCGATTTCTCCATGCCTTAGGTTTGTCAGTTTCATAAGCTGCTGATCCATGTCTGATAAACGATGGATTTCTTTTGCCATACTGTCAGCGATTTTCCTTCTCTCATCCGCAGGAAGCTCACCCTGCAGAAGACGGGCATTACCCAGCAATGAGGTCAGAGGTGTCCGCATTTCATGGGCCAGCGCGTCCAGCAAAGCCTGCCGGGAATCGCTCTCTTCCCGCAATTGGTTTTCTCTTGTTTGGATTGCTTTATGCATATCTGAAAATGCTCGAGCCAAAGTACCAATCTCATCTCGCCTGCCGACAGGCAATGAAATCTCCTGTTCTGTGTGCTTTGTGAGTGCCTGAGCTGCATGGGTTAGATTACGGATGGGATGCGTCAGAATTCCAGCAAAAACCATAGCCAGTATGCATAGCAAGACTGATGCAATACCGGCACAGCCAAATGCGAGACTTTGATAATTCCTTTTCATCAAATAAAGATCGCTGACATCACGTAACAGGATCATCGTAAGATGGCTGTTAACAGGCTCAGCTACTACATACCTTTCGGGATGGTTTTCTGTGTCCAGCAAAGCTCTTCTCTGTCCCTGCAGCAGCTCGGCATATTTCGAATCAGGCAACTGTGCCCCCGCGATTGGCTGACTGTTCCAGCAAAAGATCAGTTCTATTCCTTGCGCAAGATAATAATCATGGTATTGTTGTGCATAAGCAACAGCGTTGATGTATTCAGTTTGCATCATTGTTTTCTGTATTTCACGGAAAACAATCGTTTCAGTCATCTGTACACGTTGCTTTTCCCGTTCCATGGAAAGAGAAAAGCTGCGGTCACTGATGAACCAGGCCATAAAGAAAAGGACAGGAACTGTGATAACCAGAATCAGTATAGTCAGCCTTCTCTTCATGACTGAACACCGCCTCTTCCGGCCCAGCGATACCCATATTTGAATACTGTTTCGATTGCCTCTGATCCAAGCTTTGCGCGAAGCCGCTGGACATGTACGTCGACAGTACGGGTCTCGCCGATGAAATCCCAGCCCCACACCGCTGAGAGAATCCTGTCCCGACTCAGAGCGGCTCCGGCGTTTTGTGACAGAAGAGCCAAAAGATCAAATTCTGTTGTTGTCAGTGATACAGGCAAACTGTCTATAGTAACAGTACGAGACTGATAATCGATTCTGATTCCTTTTTCCTCATAGATATCAGGCTTTGTTCTCCGCAGGATGACGTCAATCCGAGCCAAAAGCTCTTCCGGCTCAAAGGGCTTCAGAATGTAATCTTCAGCTCCCATCCGCAAGCCGCGTACACGATCTGCGACTGCTGTCCTGGCTGTCAGAAACAGGACAGGAATGCTGACAGAGATCAGATCCTTTGCAAGAGAGAATCCATCTTCACCGGGCATCATAATATCGACCAGCGCAAGATCAGGTTTTTGTTCCTGAACGATTCTTCTTGCGTTTTCCGCGTCTGCAGCTTCCATGGGCACATGACCGGATAGTTTCAGTACCATCCTCAGCATATCGCGAATAGCTGATTCATCATCGACAAAAAGGATAGCTGCCATCATCAATCTCCTCGTAAGCATACAGCAATGCAGAGCTTCCAGAGCCCAGATTAAAGTATAACATGTCCAGTAAAGAAAAAGATGTAACAGTGTTGTAAAACTTGAATCCTTCATAATCTGAAAAAGACAAAATGTTGGTTTTCATATAATATTTTGGAATAAAGCATGTTATGTCCGTTTCTGTTGGTCATCCACAGTTTTTTCTTTCTTTGTTTTTTCCAGATTTGCATTGGGCTTTTTTGTTTCTGTTTTCTCTCTTTCCTTCAGTCTTTGTTTCTTGGTGCGAATCAGGGAGCGCAGTGATTTGTCTGTCTCTGCAGTGCTTATAGCCAGATCCAGTTCGCGGACCTTTTTACCGGTTCCCTTTTCGATATTCCAAATGATCTTTTTCTCCATTTCAGGCCGGATTTCAAAGCGCTTTTCCTCAACCTGTTCAGGATCATATTCTTCAGCTTCCAGGAAGAAATCAACATATTCCTGTTTCTCTTCTTCTATCCTGGATTCACTGCCTTCAATCGCTTGGTCAGCATCGGTAATCCTTTCCTGTAAACGGTTAATCTCTGCGCTGATCTCCTTCATGCCCGCAGTGTCTGTTTTTTCGAACCATGACATGATTTCTTTTTCCTGTTCGACCAGATCCCTGACCACGGATTCCTGGTAATTGATTCTCCTATCCAGTTCCTTGCGCTGGAAAACATGGATTGGGGAAAGGCTGTCCTTCTCTTCAATCATGCTTTTCAGCTTTCTGTGTTCCTGAATCTTCCGGGTATGGATTTTCTTGTAATCTCCGAACCGCTTTTCTATTTGGTTCAGCTTGTCCGTCATATTCTGTTTTGCAGTGCGATTGTGTGTGATATGATAATACCGCTGAATGATTTTCGCGCGTGCTGTTTCCATTTTTCTCGCAAGATTTGTGATTGCTTCCTTAACCGGAACGAACAGCTTTTTGATCAGAACTTTCAGTTCACGGATCAATTTGTTATCTTGTCTGATCTGCCGGTTCAGTTCACAGCGATCAGACACTTCGCCTTTCTTCTCTCTAAACCGAGCGGCGACACCTTCATGAATTGTAGGCTTTTCGTCCAGACCGCGTTCCGCATGACTGCGGTGATCAATCCGTTCTTCACTCCCGGCGCGTTCCAGATGGTGATTGACAATATTCTCCCAGGCAACACGCCATTTTTGTAACTGCTCTTCACTGTTCCATCTGGCAGTAATCGGATTCTGCCGTCCGTATTTCGTGCTTTTTGCATACTTGCTGGCCCGCTCATATCCGTGTGCTTCACCTTCGGCGATCGGCATGTATACCTTTTTCTTTCCGACCAGATACGGATACTGTTTCTGCCATCCGTCATTTCGGGCTTCTTTGAATTCTTCGGCAGTGAAACCGCGCTCTTCTCCGTTCCGGATGCAGAGATATTCCTTTTCCGTTTTATGCTGCCAGGTTCCGTCTGGGTTTAGCGGACGCAGGGTGGTCATAATGTGTGCATGAGGATTGTGACCGTCTGTATCATGGATTGCCACATCCACGCACATACTATCGGATACAAACTGAGTCTGGATGTATTCCGTCAGCAGGGGAATCCATTCATCTTTTCCCAGCTCAACCGGCAGCGCGACAACATGCATCCGGCTCAGACGGTTATCTTTGGATTTCTCCGCGGACTCGACAGCGTTCCAGAGAGTTTCCCGGTCCTGCCATTCAGGTGGGGCCATGGGTGGCAGAAAGATTTGTTCCCAGACCAGACCGCCTTTCCGGGTATAATCATGTTGAATGCCGTCATAGTCATTGTACACGACGGAACAACTAATATAGGCAGAGGAAGCGCAGGCGGATTGTCCGCTGCCACGGCTTCCGATACTGACGGCGTTATGGTAAATTGCCATCGATAACAATCTCCTTTCCGGCTCCGCAGAGCCTGTTTCTGCTTCTCTTTCAAAAGAGAAGTGACTGGATGCCCGCAGGCATCCATACCCCGGCAAAGCTGCCGGTGGCAGGTTTGCAAAACGCGGTTGACAGGCATGAGCATCATGCCGACTGCATATTTCCCGTGCTGATCGGAATCAGCGTGGGAAATGTGCGTCAACCGCGCAGCCGATGACCGACGTGCCCGCAGGCAAGGCGGCATTGGCTGAAGGCGTCCGCAGACGCTGCATCCCCCTCGGAGAGCGCACGGCTGCCGAAGGCAGTACCACCACCCGCGAGCGGGTGGTGAGTAAGTGCGCCCTTTCGGGATTTTAAAAGGGAGCTCGACTCTCGCCGAACTCCCCGTCACGTTAACTGATCCCTGCGTACCCGCTGAAAGTACGTTCCAGGAAAGCCTGAAGATCATTCAGTTCCATCTCCTTCACGGCAGGATGCGTTTTTTCAAGGATCGCTCCTTCCTGGATCAGCCGCCTCGTCCGCGCTTTCTGCTCTTTCTTACGATCCCGGTTCTCGGTTTCCTCCAGACGGTGCTGTGCCTGGATCAGCTGCTTTTCCCTGTCATCCGGGATGATGATCTTGCTTCCCATATTCGGTCCACCTCCTTTCGGCTGCATCAGAATGATGCAAAGTATTGTTTTTTCTGCATCAGACTGCATTAACGTGATGCAAAGTGATGCAGAATCTCCGGGTTACATTCCGGCAAACCCAAAGTCAATCGCGCTGTCGCTGAAATCGACGTCAGCTTCCTCAGATATGGATAGACCAGAGGAAGAAACAGGCAGGTCGTTTTTTCTGTCAACGATCTGCCTGGAAACAGGAATGCAGGCGGCATATCCCGCAAGATGTGCCGGAAGCACCTGCTTCATCTTTTCCGCAACGATTTCCGCAGACTTTTCAGCGATTCGCTGAATGTCTTTCTCAGACAGGCTGACTGAGCAGCCTGCCTGAGAAGTGAGCATCTCAGTGAGAATCCGTCCATAGGACTGATGGGTTTTCTCATGGATGCTGTTGATCCGATCAAGTACATGCCTGTCGGATTCACGATCATCATAAAAGTGAGCTGTGATGGTATGCCTCATATCAGCTCACTCCGATCAGCTTCGCTTCACGTTCTTTTTTCCAGAGAACGCCCTGCGCCATATACTCAAATCCCTTGGCTGAAGCATGCAGGTCGTCTTCAAAGATCACGGTACGGGAATCATACTTCCCGAAGTTTTTCACAAGGCACCCGCCGCCTCCGACGATGAACAGTTTCATGATCCGCGGATTGTATCCATGCAAGCGAAGCGAATCAAACAAACCTGCCACATACTTTTCTGCAATGGCGGTCAGGTCTGTAATATACTGCTCTTCCAGACTGGCTTTCTTCGTCCGGAGAAACTGTTCGATCGTTTCGTCCTGAATAGGAAGGCCGTATACATCCATCATGCGCTTTTTCATCGCCAGTACGCATTGATTGACACCCAGCGTTTCAGTCCAGACGAAGCGCTCGTCAGGCTTTCCGTCCTGAAGCCGCATCATGTTCATGGTGCCGTTACCGATATCAGCCATCATGACAGTTCCGCTGAACAGCTTGAAGTCGTTTGTCTTTTTATCGAGATCAACGCTTCGAACGACAGCGGAATAACCCTGCGGGAAGACGAAGCAGTCAACAAAATGAATGTGATACTCCGTTTTCCTGAAACTGAACCGTACATCCTGATTCTTCAACATGTACTCCCGGTACTTTTCCCTCTGGCGGGTTGTCCAGGTTGTCGGAAGGCCGACAGCCAGAAGGACATTGGCGTTGGAGATGTGATCTATACTCAGTTCACAGGCAACAGCGGCCAGCGTCAGGATATAGAATTCATCATCTTCGGTTTTATCGTCGACGAAAGCTTTATGGCCTTCGCCGATCCGATACCAAAACCCGTTGTATTTCATGATATCCCCCTCAAACATAGGCTCGGTATCCATGGCAATCAGTCCGGTCGGAAAGATGGACCGTGCCGTTTTCATGTTCCCGTAACCGGCATCTATACCGATAATCAGGGAACTGGAAATGTTTTTCATAATAATCACTATCCTTTCTATAGATTGCCCTCGTAACCTCCGGGGCGGGATAATGGCTCTCAGGCAGCTATTGCCTGAGCGGGAACTTCAACCTTCTCGGTTGCGTGATCCACGGTTTCCAGGAACTTCTTTCCTTCTTCGCTTTCGAAGAAGTCCTGCATCCGCGGCAGCATAACCCGGGCCAGACGTTCAATCGCTTCATCCGGGATCATCATTTCACCGTTGCTTCCGGTTTCTTTCATGGGCATCCCTCCTTTCCATTTTTCTCTTTCGGTCGATATCGGATTCTCAGAGAATCCTGGATTCGATCATTTTTCTTGCGCCGGCTCCCTTGCTGTCTCCGGCAGGACACCTTGTTTGGCTCGGTACCGGCCCCAGTGGGGCGCTCCCCTCCGAAGGAGGAGGGATCATCGCGGTTTCGACAGGTTTGGGACGGCTGTTCAGTTGAGAAGGTTCGCCTGTCTGAGGGGTGATGCAGTTTGCCTCAGACGCATTGAGTTTATTAAGTTTTTAAGCGTTTTTGCGTATATACCAGAGGTCGGAAAAGCATAGAAAAAGGAGCCTCTTTCCACGCTCTTGGAAAAATGGTACAATAGCGGTGGAATAAGGCTCCGGAGGGATTTTTGATGCAAGTTAAGCTGACAATTCAGGAAAGACTGAAAGATCTGCGCTGTGAACGGAAACTGACACTGGAACAGCTGGCAGAAAAAGTCGGTGTATCCAAATCTGCTCTGGGGAATTATGAATCGGATATGTATAAAGACATGAGCCCGTTTGCGATCGCAAGACTGGCAAGGTTTTACGGTGTATCAACGGATTATCTGCTTGGATTGACAGAGAACAAAGCCCGGGAAGGCGGCGATATTGCCGAACTGCAGCTGAGCGATGAAGCACTGGAAAAGCTCCGGACCGGCACATTCAATCACCGGCTTCTGAGTGAAATGATCGCGCATGACGGTTTCTCCCGGCTGATGACAGATATGGAGATTGTGGTTGACCGCATTGCTGAAATGCGTGTTCAGAACATGGATGTTATACTGGAAAAAGCACGGCAGGAAGTAATTGCCAAGCATAATCCGGACGAAAACGATCTTCATATGCGTACGATAGAACAGGTTTTGAAGCTTGACGAAAAAAGCTTCTTTGGCCATGTGGTGCATGAAGACGTAGATGCGATTATGTATGATATCAGGGAGGCACATAAAAATGATTTCATGACAGCGGATGAAGGGAGCGTTCCAAGAAAAGACACTGTTATGGACCAGATCCAGCAGGCCATGGATAGTAAAACCGGGGCGGAATTCATTGCAAAACAATTCTGTGATGCTATGCAGATTCCCAGGGAAAAGGTGTCGGAAAACGAAATGATCATGCTGATAAATCTGCTCGGGAAATCTCCGCAGATAAAGAATATAAACAGTATGAGAGGAAAAACACAAATGCCGCATGGTCCAGGGAAGCGGAGAAGGAGACGATAGAAGGTGATTTACACTATGAAATGGGATTTGTTGATGTGATTAGGGTGTGTTTCTTAATTCGGATCATCCACATAATCAGGCGAGAAGAATCCGAATACAACCAAGATGGACGAAAGCGAGGAACCGAGATGCCAGCTTATCAAACCGGGTAGCAATCCGCCGATTCTCCTTCAGCTTGTTGAAGAAGCATTCCACCAGGTGCCGTTCCTTGTACTTGAACCAGTCGCAATACCAGGGATCGACAGCGTTTGACTTTGGTGGGATGCAGAAATTAGAATCCCGATTGGCGATGTATTCTCTGAAATCAAAGGAGCCATACGCCTTATCAGCCAACACAGTTGTCTCGTTCGGTTTCAGCTCAATGTGATTCAGAACGTCTTCTGCAATGACTGAATCGTGGATATCCCCGGAGGAAAGCTGGACATGAATCGGATTCCCTAATGCGTCCACCACTGCATGTATCTTGGTATTTCTACCACCACGAGTGATTCCAATACATTGATTTTTCTCGAATCTCTCGTGGTTTCCATCGACTTTTGGGGCAGCTTTAGCGATGTCAGGATTTCTCTTTTTTTGCACCTGCACTTGCTTTATGGGCTTTGATACAGGTGCTGTCAATACTGATATCCTGCATATCCGCATCCGCTGCCAAATCCGTGAAGATCTTCTGGAAGATTCCGGCTTTGGCCCATTTCTGAAACCGTTTATACACGGTTTGCCATGGACCATATCGTTCTGGAAGATCTCGCCAGGAAGCTCCGCTTCGAAGAATCCAGCAGATTCCATTAAGCATCATCCTGGAATCTTTGGATGGCCGTCCTCGTGAACAGACCTCCTGTTCTTCAGGAATGTTGGGCTTTATCTGCTCCCATTCCTCATCGGTTATTTCGTACCGTCGAACCTTCGATACCATTGGTTTCACCTCAGGTATATGTTCGACATTCGGGTACCATTTCCCTTTTGGCTTTCATGCTCTACACATGATTTTGATTTAAGAAACAGACCCTAGTTTATTATCTTGTTGTTATTTGCGTAGGGACATGTAATGTATAAGACTAACCGATAGTTATTCAATGAAAGGGGACACAACACTATATGGCATATGAAATAGACTTTATTGGTGTAAGTGCAGATAGTTGTTCAAAAGATGCTGACGCGATTTGTCTGCGGTGGAAAAGCGGTGTTGATTATTATGGAAACCCAAAGTACAAAATAGGTGTTATTGATGGCGGCTTTGAAGCGCATGGCGATGCTATGGTTAATCATATTAACCAATACTATTTTAATGATAAGGATAACAGTATTGATCCTGTTGAGAAAATAATAGATTTTATTGTTGTTACACATCCAGACATGGATCATACTGTTGGTCTAAAAAAGATTTTTGAAAACTTTACTGTATTGAAGGTTTATATGAATCGTCCATGGATATATACAAATGAACTTTTTGATAAGGTCGATGATGGACGTATAACGAAAAAAAGTCTTTACGATCGTCTCCGTAGGAAATATGCGACGATAGCAGACATTGAAGAGTTGGCGGAGGATCAAGGTACAAAGATAATAGAAGCATTTCAGGGTACAATAATAGAAAATTCAATACGCATTCTCTCTCCATCAAAAAGTTTTTATCTGCAGTTATTAGTTGAATCTGAAAAAACGCCATTAACAAATCATACAGCTGATAATCTCTTTGGCGAATCTATTGCAAAAATGGCACAACGAGCTAAAGAAGTTGTCCTTTCTCTCTGGGAATCGTGGACAAAAGAACTACTTCGTGAAGACGTAGAAACAAGCGCTGAAAACGAAACAAGCGTTGTTTTACGAGGATTAATCAATGAGAAAGGGTTTTTATTGACTGGTGACGCAGGAGTTCGTGCCCTAAATAATGCAATCGATTATCTGGAACAAATTGGAGAAAACGTTAGAGAGACAGTATCATTTTATCAAATTCCACATCATGGAGGACGACATAATATCAATCCATCAACTCTGAATAGATTAATTGGAAATAAGGTAAATAAAGGTGAAACAATACATAAAACAGCTTTTGCATCTGTAGCCAAGGATTCAGATCATCCCAAAAAGATGGTTACAAATGCGTTTATTAGAAGAGGCGTTATGGTTTATAAGACAGACGGTGCAACACTTTGGCATCATATTGATATGCCTTTACGTAACTGGGGACGAGCAACAAACATACAGTTTTCAGATTATGTGGAAGAATGGGATGACTAATATGAGCAATGTATTGGAAAAAGTAATTGAGAGAATTTCAGCCTATGAGTTCTTAACCAGTATTATACCAGGTGCTGTGTATAGTGTATTAGTAGAACGTCTCACACCATTCGGGATTTTGTCGTCACAAATCTTTGTCAACCTTGTTATTTTCTATTTTATTGGCACGATCATAAACCGCATTGGATCTTTTGTTGTTGGCTTTGCTTTTAGGCATTGGGCCAAGGATAAAATTGCTCCCTATGATGAGTATGTCGCTGCTGAAGCTAAGCAAGGTAGAGTTCGTGGTCTTATGACAATACGGAATATGTATCGATCATTTACAGCCCTTTCGCTAACACTTCTATTAACAATTATTTTGGGGTGGGTATGGCCTTCTATAAATTCGGCGTGGATAAAAACTGGAGTGATTATTACTGGCTGTATTGGACTATTTATTCTCTTTGGAGCATCATATGTTAGACAAACAAAGTTTGTAACTAATCGGGTAAAAGCTGTAACTAAGAACCTTAAGGACAAAAAAATTATTTTAAGTGAGGATGAATGAACTATTTAGTTGTTTTGCTTATTTTCTCAGGACTGGTGTATGGTATGTATTAGCGCTATTGAAATACATATAATTGGTGCCAGCTATTGTGCCAAAATATTTGATTTATTATGCCAGGCGTGATATGCTTGTTTGGGGAACGTACAGGAGGGATCTGAATGTTTCGTGAAGATGAGCATACGGAATTTAAGAAGACAACTGCCGAACTAACAGAAGCTATGTGCTCTATATCTGCAATTTTGAATAAACATGGAGAAGGCACACTGTATTTCGGAGTAAAAAACGATGGGACACCCTTTCCGTTTACAATTGCAGATTCAACTCTCAGGGATGTGTCACGAAAAGTTTTCGAAGCCATAAAACCTCAAATTTTTCCATCAATCGAAGTTGTCAAAATCAATGAAACAGATGTGATCTCTGTTCATTTCTCTGGCACCGATTTGCCGTATTCAGCTTATGGAAAGTACTATATCCGTACCGCTGATGAAGATCGCGAGCTTTCACCGGCGGAATTGCGGAGAATAATGATAGGGAAAGAATATGAGGACAACTGGGAGAATCACACAACTACAGAAGCACTAGAAGATGTGGATGAACAGACGATTCAGCGTTTCTACAGATCAGCAACTGAATGCGGACGTCTTCCAGATGTGGGTGAAGATAATGTAGTTTTATTGAACAAGATGGGTCTACTGAACGGTGACAAGTTAACTAATGCAGGTCGTTGTCTGTTTTCAAAAAACAAACCTATTATGTTGAAATTAGCTGTGTTTGCAACTGATCATAAAACCACATTTCTGGATATGGCACAAATCGAAGGCAATATTTTTCAACTGATTGACGCTGCAATGAATTATCTTGTCCGGAATATCCGCTGGCGTGTTAATCTTAGTGAAGATGGAATCCACCGCACAGAAACTCCAGAGATACCAATAGAAGTACTTCGTGAAGCAATCATTAACAGTTTTGCACATGCCAGATATGACATTCCAGTACGACATGAAATTGACATCTATTCAAATAGGATTTCCATTATCAATCCGGGATCATTTGCTAACGAATTCACACCACAGGATTATGCTTCACGGGATCTCCACTCGTTCCTGCGAAATGAATTAATTGCAAAGACACTGTATCTGTGTAAAGACGTTGAAACATTTGGTTCTGGTATCAAAAAAATCTATCGGCTTTGTTCAGAAAACAATGTTGGAATAAGCTATACCAATACTGATAATGATTTTATGATTGAGTTTTCGAGAGTAGATCGGAATATTGTGCCAAATGGTGGCATAATAAATGGCACTAATGGCACAATAACGGAAGATGAAGCATTTGTTATGTCATTGTTACGTGAAGATCCTCATCGAACAGTCGATCAACTGATTGAAATCAGCGGAAAGTCTAGAAGAACCCTCAATCGTATTATTTCAACGCTGAAAGCGAAGAAGCTGATTTCCCGAAATGGTTCTAACCGTACAGGCTATTGGGAAGTGTTATAACAGAATGGAGGATAACCGATGAACGCTGTAATATATGCCCGGTATTCCTCTGACAGTCAGCGTGAGGAAAGCATCGAAGGTCAGATCCGGGAATGTACAGAGTATGCACAGCGTAATAACATCACGATTCTGAATACCTATATTGATCGTGCACTTTCAGCCAGATCTGCGGACAGGCCTGAGTTTCAGCGGATGATCCATGATGCAGAAAAAGAGCTGTTCGAAATCGTGCTGGTCTGGAAACTGGACCGTTTCTCCCGTGACCGGTATGACAGTGCGTATTACAAGCACATTCTGAAAAAGCATAATATCAGGGTGGTATCCGCAAAGGAGAACATTTCAGAAGGCCCGGAAGGTATCATCCTGGAATCTATGCTGGAAGGAATGGCGGAATACTATTCAGCAGAATTGTCTGAAAAGATCAAGCGCGGACAGATGGAAAACGCACTGAAGGGAAAGAACAACGGCGGCCAGGTCACATTGGGATATCGGACAGGTCCTGACGGAGTGCTTGAAATCAATCCAAGCACAGCCCCGATCGTACAGGAAATCTTCCGGCGGTATGACAGCGGAGAGCTGATGAAGGATATTGTCAATTCCCTGAACTGCCGTGGATTGCTGACTGCTGCGGGAAAGCCCTTCAGAATTGCCAGTCTCGGAACTGTATTGAAAAACCGGAAATACCTGGGCGAATATCATTACGGAACGATCTGTATTCCCGACAAATTGCCGGTTATTATCGAAAAAGACCTCTTTGACCGCGTTCAGCAGCGGATGGAGAGCAACAAGCATGCTCCTGCCAAGGCAAAAGCAGATGAAGAATACCTGCTGACAACCAAGATATTCTGCGGGAAATGTGGGAAAATGCTCGCGGGAGAAAGCGGGACAAGCCGAACCGGAGCCAAACATTATTACTATAAGTGTGCCGGTGCAAAGCATGAACACAGCTGCAAGCTGAAAGCCATCAAGAAGCAGTTGATTGAACGGGCTGCGGTGATTCTCACTGTTGACAAGGTTTTGTCAAAGGATGAAAAGATTGAGCAGGTCGCAGATGCCATTGTGAAACTGCAAGCGAAAGAGGACACAACGCTCCCGGCGCTTCGTGAACAGTTGAAGGACTGTGAAAAAGGCATTGAAAATATGCTGAATGCGATTCAGGCCGGAATACTGACACCTTCAACCAAGGATCGGCTTGATCAACTGGAAGCCAGGCGCAGTGATCTGAATATCAGCATCATGCAGGCAGAACTAACCAGGCCCAAATATACGAAACAGCAGATTGTGGAATGGATCAGCCAGTTCAAGTATGGCGATCCGAATGATCGAAATTATCAGAAACAGATTATTGACATTTTCCTGAACAGCATATATGTTTATGATGACAGGTACGTATTCACCTACAACTTTCACGGGGGAACGGAAACAATTCCCAGAGAAGCGGTAGAAGAGGCATTTGGTTCGGATTTAACTCGTCTTGCTCCACCACAGGACGAAGTGTCGAACTCGGATGCATTGGCAGCCGGTTCGCACTTCGGATAAACTTAAAGGACAGCTGATGAGGCTGTCCTTTAAGTTTACCAGGGATTATGCTCATGAGTTTGACATCCTTGCGGAAACCGGCACGGAGAACTTCGACCGGAGCCTCCGTGATGGACTGGATCTGGAGCTTTATCAGCCGGTATATGAAATGCCTTTCTTCGATCAATAGTATCCCCGGATATATATTCATGGGGGCTGGGCAATTATATCCTGTTCTCCGTTTTCGGGTTCCTGATCGGAAACGCGATCAACAGGGAACGTTTTGAGCGTTATGTTTTTTCGGAATCCGCGAAGGAGCTGGCCGATATACAGAGGCGTTACGCCTATTACGACCAGATGACGGGACTGAAAAACAAGCGTGCATACGATGAGGAACTGTCCTGGCTCGCGAAGAATGCCCCGGCCGAATTCTGCATCGTCTCGGCGGATCTGAACGGATTGAAAAAGGCAAACGATGCCATCGGTCACCGGGCCGGTGACGAGCTCATCACCGGCGCCGCGGAATGCCTGTCCGCCGCTTTTGAAGGAATCGACACCATTTACCGCACCGGCGGGGACGAATTCTGTGTCATCATGACCGGCCCGATCGCGAAGGCACAGCTTTGCATTGCACGCCTGGAAGACCTGATGTCGCAATGGAAGGGCCGGTATAACAGCAGCATTTCCATTTCCACCGGGGTCGCGTCGAACGAAAACCACGACAGTATCGAATCAATCGTTGCCGCGGCGGATCAGAATATGTACGAATACAAGCGGAACTATTATATCAGCCAAGGAATCGACAGGAGAAGGCGCTGACCCGGCCCGGCGGGCCGCGCCGGAACCTCCGGCCTGAACGAAACATTCCGGATTTGACGGTCTTCATGGATATGTCAACAGAAAAAGTCAATAATTGGGGCGGCCTTTTTTTTTACGGAAAATCCCTTGACACGGATGCCTCCGGCTGATTTACTGTTGATAGATTACCCGCGAGGCGGGAGAAGCGAGTCAAAATATGCAGGAGGTGCGTTTTCATGCGCTATTTTACACAGGATGGCAGCCGGCTGATCTGGCGAAACAACGGCGAAACGCTGATAATCTCCCCCTGGGGTCCGGACAGCATGAGAGTCCAGTCTGTCCTGATGGGTGAAATCCGGGATGACCGCTGGGCCCTGCTGGATCAGCAGCCAACGGAAGCCGTGCTGGATATCCGGGACGAATCCGCGTCCATTACAGTGGGGAAGCTCACCGCCCGCATCACCATGGACGACTGGCACCATTACGCAACCCTGTCCTTCTATAATCAGAAAGCGGAGCTCCTCCTCCGGGAAACAGCCCCGGCCAACGCCCTGTCGCTCAGGAGCCGGAAATTCGAGCCCCATCTGGGCGGGGACTTTACCCTGACCGTCACCTTTGAAGGCCGGGACGGCGAGAGCATCCGCGGCATGGGGCAGTACCAGGAGGAAACGCTGGACTGGAAGGGTTCCACCCTGGAGCTGGCCCACCGGAATTCCCAGGCAAGCGTCCCCTTTTACATCTCCAGCCTGGGCTACGGATTCCTCTGGCATAATCCCGCCATCGGAGAAGTGTCTTTCGGTGTCAACCGCACCACCTGGAGGGCGTATTCCACAAAGCAGATGGATTATTTCATCACCGCGGGGGACACCCCCGCGGAAATCAGCCGGCACTATGCGGAGGCCACCGGTTTCCCGCCGGAGATGCCGGAGTACGGCCTGGGCTTCTGGCAGTGCAAGCTGCGTTACTGGAATCAGGAGCAGCTCCTGAATGTTGCCAGGGAGTATAAGCGCAGGAATCTGCCGATTGACGTCATCGTCTGCGATTTTTTCCACTGGCCCAAAATGGGCGATTACCGTTTCGACCCCGAGTTCTTCCCGAATCCCGCCGCCATGGTGCGGGAGCTTCAAGATATGGGCATCCAGCTTATGGTCAGCGTCTGGCCCCAGGTGGCCCTGACTAGCGAGAATTATGAGGAAATGCGGCAGCAGGGGCTGCTGGTGCGCGCGGAGTACGGCGAGCAGGTGGGCATGCGCTTCGTGGAGGACAGCATGTTCTACGACGCCACCAACCCCCGGGCCCGGAAGTATGTCTGGGAAAAGTGCAAAAAGAATTACTGGGACGCGGGCGTTCGCATTTTCTGGCTGGATGAGGCGGAGCCCGAGTACGGCACCTACGATTTCAAAAACTACCGGTATTTCCTGGGCAGCAGCCAGCAGGTCGGCAACATCTATCCCCGTTGTTATGCCCAGGGGTTTTTTGAGGGCATGCGGGAAAGCGGGATGGACCGCCCCGTCAACCTGCTTCGCTGCGCGTGGGCCGGCAGCCAGCGCTATGGCGCCCTGATCTGGTCCGGGGATATCATGAGCCGGTGGGAGGACTTCCGCCGGCAGGTCTGTGCCGGCCTTAGCATGGGCTATGCGGGCATCCCCTGGTGGACCACGGATATCGGCGGATTCCACGGCGGCCGGCCGGAGAGCCCGGAATTCCGGGAGCTGCTGGTCCGCTGGTTCCAGTGGGGATGCTACTGCCCGGTGATGCGCCTCCACGGGGACCGCCGCCCCGTGGAAAAGGTCTTCCGCCGGGACGGCACGGAAGTGCTGTCTTCCGGAAGCGGCAACGAAATCTGGAGCTGCGGCGAAGAAGCGGAGCTTATTCTGGAAAAGTATCTGCGCCGCCGGGAGGAATTAAGGGATTATATTCGGGATCTCATGCACATTGCCCATCTTCAGGGGACTCCCCTGCTGCGGGCCATGGCCTACGAATTCCCGGAGGACGAAGCCTGCGCGGGCCTGAAGGATCAGTATATGTTCGGCAGCCGGTATCTGGTGGCTCCGGTGCTGTATGTCGGCCTGCGACGGCGGGACGTCATGCTGCCGGCCGGATGCTCCTGGCGAAACGTGGATACAGGTGAAACCTACGCCGGCGGCCGGAAGGTCACCCTTCCCGCCCCGCTGGACCGGATTCCCGTGCTGGAACGGATATAGCTTCTTCTTCCCCCGGAAGCTACCCCCGGATCCCATGCTGAATGAATCCGGCGGAAGCGTGATATTTGCGGTATGTACCCATCCCGGTGATGAATACCTTATTTGAAGCAGCCTCCTTTGCATGCGGCAGGCCCCGGTGCCGCCTTGATTTGTGAGCAGGAGAACGGGCAGAGAGGATGACAATGCCGATGAAAGTCGCCATCGTTGAGGACGAAATCAGGATCAGGGAAGGAATTGAAAAGCTCCTGAAGAAGCTGAACCGCGATTACGAGATTGTCGCCGTCGCGGAAAACGGCGACGACGGGCTGAAACTGATCCGTGAAACGAAGCCGGATATCGTCATTACGGATATCTGTATGCCGGTCATGGACGGGCTGGAGATGCTGAAAAGGATGACTTCCGAGGGGCTGCACGCGAAAGCGGTTGTGCTGAGCGCCTATTCCGATTTTGAGTATGCCCGGTCCGCCATGAAATACGGGGTAACGGAATACCTGCTCAAGCCCACCTCCCTGATGGATTTTGAGCAGGCCATGGCGCACGTCGAAGAGCAGGTGATGCTTGACAGGAGCCGGAAGCCGGCGGAGATCGGCAGCATCGACCAGGTATTCAGGGATCTCCTGCTGGGGAGGATGACGGCCACCCCTGAACTGGAAAGCTACCTGAACAACAATTACGGCATCCGTTCCGACAGCCGTTTTACGCTGATCCTGTGCTGTCCCGGCAGCCCTTTCGAAGAAAAAACCAGGGAATACGGCAGCCGCCTCGGCCGGGTTCTTCCCCTGTTTTCCCAGTGCAGGTTTGTGACCGTTGATTTCTCCTACCGCAAGGTGCTGGCAACCGTTGCGTATGATTATGCCGGCCCCGGCGGCGTGCAGTCGATCCTGCAAAGCCGGCTGGACGACCTGGGGCCGGTCGCGGCGGTCTGCTGCGCGGAAACGACCGGGCCGTTTTCGCTTCACGACGCCTACGAAAAAATGTTTCCCTACCTGGACTGGAATATCGCGCAGGGCGGAAGGACCGTCATCCGCTGGCCGGAGGTCGCGCAGGTCAAAACAGAATCCTGCATTTATCCGATGGAACTTGAGAACCGGATGAGGGCCGCCATGTACGCGTCCAGCGCGGACGAAATCGCCGCGGTCCTGCGGGAGTTCGGCGCCTGTTTCCGGGACGGGAAGGTTTACCAGCCCCGGGAAATCAAGGAATGCTATGTCCGCTTCCTGTGGCTCATCATCTCTTTCGCGAAGGAAACCGGCGGAAACCCGGACCAGACGGTGGACCGCCAGAAGCTTCTGACTGAAATCATGGACGCGAAAACCCGGGAGGAGCTGGAACGCGTCGCCGAAGGCATCACCGCCTGCCTGGCGCCGGCGGGGGCCGGCGGCAGCGTATCGCACCTGACCGTGCGGAAGGCCATCGGACTGATCCGGGAATACTACCAGGACGGTATCACCCTCGACGAGATCAGCCGCCGGCTCCGGGTGACGCCGGAATACCTCGGAACGCTCTTCCACCGCGAGGTCGGCATGTCCTTCAGCACCTACATCCGCAACGTCCGGATCGACAAGGCGAAGGAACTGCTTTGCGGAACGCAGCTGAAGCTGTACGAAATCGCGGAAAAGACGGGTTATTCCGATCCGAAGTACTTCAGCAAGGTTTTCCGGGAGGCGACCGGGCTCACGCCCGCAGAATACCGGAAGAACGACCAGGCTTCGCGCTGATCCCGGCGCGAAGCCGCTTCACCGCATACCGGTGGAGCGTTTTTTTGCAAACGACTTTTGATTTTTCCTCTTTGTTTAGTTTTTTCGCTTTGATCCCGGTTTCAAAACGGCTATCATGAATTATGGAAGGGGGGAATCGTTTTGAACCGGATCAAAGCGTTCTTCAGGCACGACAACATCGGCCTGCTTTTCGCGCTGCCCGCGGTCGTCTACATGCTTGTTTTTGTCGGCTACCCGATCGTGCATAATATCATCCTCGGTTTCCAGGACGTCGACGTGATGAACTTCCTGCGCGGACAGAAACATTTTATCGGTTTCGGGAATTACGTGCAGCTGTTTCACGACGAGGTCTTCTTCAAATCTGTCGCCAACACGTTCGTCTTCACGGTCAGCTGCCTGGTTTTCCAGTTCCTGATCGGTTTTGCGCTGGCGCTTTTCTTCAACCGGAAGTTCTCCATCGCCCGGCCAGTCCGCGGGATCCTGATGATGCCCTGGATGATCCCGATGACCGTTACGGCTCTGATGTTCAAATTCATGTTCTCGACCAAGGTCGGCGTCGTCAACAACATCCTGACCGGCCTCGGGATCGTACCTGAAAACATTGAATGGCTGACGGACCAGGGCATCGCGATGATTCCCGTCATTATCACCAACATCTGGATCGGCATCCCGTTCAACATGATCCTCATTTCCACAGGCCTGACGTCCATTCCCGGCGAGCTGTATGAAAGCGCGTCCATCGACGGGGCCGGCCGCTTCCAGCAGTTCACGCGCATCACGCTTCCGCTGATGCGCTCCACCATCGAGTCCATCCTGGTCCTCGGCTTTATCTACACGTTCAAGGTATACGACCTCGTCTACGTCATGACGTCGGGCGGCCCGGTCAATTCCACACAGCTGATGTCCACCTACTCGTACAAACTGTCCTTCGACAATTTCCTGTACAGCAAGGGTTCCGCCGTCGCCAACGCGCTGCTGGTAATCCTGCTCCTGGTCGGCGTCGTCTATGTCAGGATTACCTCCAGGGGGGAGGAAGCCTATGAATGACGTCAAAATGAGCCGCGGCCGGAATCTCCTTTTCTGCGCGCTCGCGGTGCTGATCGCCCTGGTGCTGCTCTTCCCAATGCTGTGGATGCTGAACACGTCCCTGAAAACGGAAGCCGAAATCTTCCAGAACCCGCCGACGCTTTATCCGCATACGCTCAACCTGAAATCCTACATCGCGCAGATCGAAACCGGCGATTTCAACATGTTCCGGTCCTTCTTCAACAGCCTGGTCATTTCCATGGGTTCCATGCTGATCGCCGTGGTGCTGGCGGTGCCCGCTTCCTACGCCATCGCGCGCTACCGGTTCAAGGGCCATAAATCCGTGCTCCTCGGCTTCCTGGTGACGCAGATGCTCCCGGTTTCCGTGCTGCTCACACCGATGTTCATCATGTTCCGGAACATGCACCTGTACAACACATGGGGCGCGCCGATCCTGGCGGACGCGACGATCGGCATCCCGTTCTCGGTGCTGATCCTCAAGAACTATTTCGCCTCCATTCCCCGGGACCTGGAGGAAGCGGCGTATATCGACGGCTGCATGCGGTTCGGCGCGTTCATGAGGATCCTGGTCCCGGTGGCGAAACCGGGCGTGGCCGTCTGCGCGATCTTCTCCTTCCTGTACGCCTGGGGCGACCTGGCCTACGGCATGACCTTCATCCTGGAACAGCCGATGCGCCCGATCACAGCCGGGATTTTCAACTTCATGGGACAGTACGGCACCAAGTGGAGCTACCTGTCCGCCTTCGCGGTGGTTTCCATGATCCCGGTCGCCATCATCTTCGTCTTCATGCAGAAGTACATTATTGCCGGCATGACCGCGGGGGCCGTCAAGGGATAAGGATACAGCCTTCGGATCCGGTGCGCTGCCGCACCGGATTTTCGTTGTGCTTTCCGCGCGGCTGCGGTACAATGTCCCCAGATTTTCAGAGGTGATATACGATGCGAACGGCAGGCGGAAAAAAACGCTCCATGCGGCAAATGCTGATCAAGCGCTTCAGCATCCTGACCGCGGTCATGATCACGCTGATCTGCGCCTATATGGCTTACAGCTTCGCCGTCACGCTCAGGCGCGGCACGGAGGAGCTGGCAGATATCAACATGAAAGCCGCGGAAAGCATCCTGAGCATTCGCTTCAGCGAATATGAAAACCTGCTTTACCAGATGTATACCAACGATGACATGGTCGTCTGGTCGGACAATATCAACAACGGCGAGGACGCGGCCGTCAGCGTGAGCAAGATGCGCCGCTACCTGAGCACGGTGCTGAACTCCAACCGGTTCATCAAATCCATCATGGTCATCATGGACAACGGGCGCGTAATTACTTACGACCAGCTGACCTCCACGATCCATGAAAACTCCTGGATCAGCCGTTTCAGCCTGGGCAGTGACGAAATGTACCGGATCGCTTCGGCTGATTATACAAACCACGTCTGGCCCACGGAGTTCGGAACGCGTTTCGCCAACCACGATTACTGGCTTTTTCACATCGCGCACCGCATCGTCAATTACAAACAGCTGGAAAAACTCTACGGCGTCATCGTGATCAGCGTCGACGAGCGCCTCCTGGAGGAAGTGATGCGGACCGTCAAGACGGAAGACAGCGAGGTCTACATCACCGACGAAACCGGACGGATCGTCAGCTGCGCCGATAAAAGCCTGATCGGGACTTCGTTCACGCCCGCCGCAGGAAGCGGCGTCGACCGGCTGGAAAACGGGATCCTGGGCTGGAACATCATCCGCGTTCACGACAACAGCCGTTACGTGCAGAGCCTGGTGGAAAAGCTGCTTCAGATCGTCGGGATGGGCGTGCTGCTCATGTTCGCCGCGCTTTTCATCATCAGCAAGATTTCCGGCAAACTGACGCGGGATATCGACGATATCGTGGAGGGCATGCAGCGGACGGACGAGGCGGGCATCCCCGCCCGGCTGCCGCGGAAAGGCGAAATGCTTTCGGAGATCGACGTGATCGCGAAGCAGTACAACCGCACGATCGACGACCTGGAAAAGGCGCTCCTGCGTGAAAAAACAGAGGCGGAAAACAGCCGGAAAGCGGAAATCCGGATGCTGGAGGCGCAGATCAACCCGCACTTCATCTATAATATCCTTGACACCGTCAACTGGATCGCCATTGAAAAGGACGAATACGATATCAGCAACGCGATCAGCACGCTGGCCTCGATCCTGCGCTACGCGATCAGCAACAGCGACAAGCCGGTCACCCTGCGGGACGAGGTCGACTGGCTGAAGAAATACGTTTACCTGCAGCAGTTCCGCCTGAAAAACAAATTCAGCTTCGAAATCCGGACCGATCCGGAAATCCTGGACGTCCGGGTGCATAAACTGATTATCCAGCCCTTCGTGGAGAACGCGATCGTGCACGGGTTCGACACCAAGCGGGAAACGTATACGCTGAAGGTCAGCATGCTGGCGGAGGGCGGCCGGGTGGCCATCACCATCGCGGACAACGGCAAGGGCATCTCGCCGGAGATCCTCGAAGCCCTCGGCAGCGGGGATGTGAAGGAGATCCGGGACAAGGCCGGCATCGGCCTGTCAAACGCTTTCCTCCGCCTGCACCGCTACTGCGAAGGGCAGGACGAGGTCAGCGTGCAAAGCGTGCCGGACGGGGGAACGACCGTGACCATCCGGTTCCCGATCACGGTTTCCCCGGCGGCCGGGAACGATTCCACGGAACATTAGTTTATTCCCCCTTTCTTAAGAAATTTTGAGTTTCTTTTTCTCCTGTTCAAAAACATAATAAGGCCAGAGTCCGGAGAATGGACAAAAATGAAGGAGGAGTCAAGAAAATGAAGAAGCTGTTAGGTATCCTGCTCATTGTCTGCCTGCTGACCGGCATCGCCGCCGCGGGCGCGTTCGCCGAAGGAGCTTCCGGCGACGTCGAGATCTGGTACTACTGGGAGACCGAGGGCCACCAGAAGGCGCTCAGCCACATCATCGAGGAGTTCAACGCCAGCCAGAGCGCCATCAAGGTGTCCGCCAAGTACGTTCCCTTCGCTGATTTCAAAAAGCAGCTGTCCATCGGCGCCGCCGCGGACGCCCTGCCGGACCTGGTGATCCTGGACAACCCCGACCACGCCGCGTACGCCGCGATGGGCGTATTCGCCGACATTACCGGCAAGTTTGACGTGAGCACCTACTATCCGGGCCCCGTCAACTCCTGCACCCTCGACGGAAAACTGTACGGCGTGCCCTTCGGAAGCAACGACCTGGTCCTGTTCTACAACGAAGACATGCTGGCTGCCGCCGGCTGCAAAGTGCCCACGACCTGGGATGAGCTGCTGGAAACAGCGAAAGCCTGCTCCAGCGATAAGGTTTCCGGTTTTGCCCATTCCTCCCTGCAGAACGAGGAAGGCACCTTCAACTTCCTGACCTGGGTATGGTCTGCCGGAGCGACCGCTTATGAAATGAACTCCGAAGGCGGTATCAAAGCCCTGACGCAGGTGAAGAAAATGGTGGACGAAGGCGCTATGACCCAGGAAGCCATCAACTGGACCCAGGGCGACACGATGAACCAGTTCATTTCCGGCAACCTGGCCATGATGATTAACGGCACCTGGCAGATTCCGACCATGCGTTCCGAAGTTCCGGACCTCAAGTGGAACGTGGCGCCGATTCCGCAGGACAAGGTGCAGGCTTCCGGCCTCGGCGGCGAGAACTATGCGGTCATCGCCGGCGGAAATGAGGAAGCTGCCATCGAATTCCTGAAGTATGCCACCAGCAAGGATGTCTGCCTGTATATGATGAATGCCATGGGTTACATCTCCTCCGACTCCACCATCGCGGAAGGCCAGTTCGAGGGGGATCCCGTCTACCAGGTGTTCGTCGATGAAATGAAATACGCCAATGCCCGCGGTCCGCTGCCGACCTGGCCGCAGATCTCCGACGCGATCTCGCTGGCCTTCAACGAAGTGATGACCGGCACTGATCCCGTTGCGGCCGCGGAAAAAGCGCAGGCAACCATCGACAGCATTCTCAAGTAATACGATCCTTGCCTTCCCGGGCCGTGGTTTTTCCACGGCCCTTTTTTAAAACCATCCGCAGGAAAAGGCTGCCTCGCGGAAGCCCGTTCCGCCGCGCCATCCCGGAAGATTTGAACGAGAGAGGAATTTGGAATGAAACCTGTGGTAAAGCCGCTGCCGCTGTCCGGCATGCGAATCACCGACCGCTTTTTTGCGCCGCGGATTGACCTGGTGCGGACGCAGATGCTTCCCTACCAATGGGAAGCGTTGAACGACCTCCTGGAGGATACGGAGCCCAGCCATTGCATCGAAAACTTCCGCCTCGCGGCAGGGATCAGCCGGGGAGAATACCACGGCATGGTCTTTCAGGACAGCGATCTTTATAAGTGGCTGGAAGCCGTCGCCTATCAGCTTTCCGTAACGCCTGATCCCGCGCTGCGGGAGGCGGCGGACAGCGCCATCCGCCTGATCGTGCAGGCGCAGGCCCCGGACGGCTACCTGAACACCTATTACCAGACCCACCCGGAGGAAAAGCGCTTCAGTAACCTGCAAAACAACCATGAACTGTACTGCGCGGGGCATCTGATTGAAGCTGCCGTGGCTTTCGCGCGGAACGTCGGCGACACCCGCCTGCTGTCCGTGGCCTGCCGTTTCGCGGACCTGATTGACCGCACCTTCGGCCCGGAGGAGGGCAAGCTGCATGGCTATCCCGGGCATGAAATTATCGAAATGGCGCTGGTCAGGCTCTTCCGGCAGACCGGCGAAAAACGCTATCTCATGCTGGCCCGGTATTTTATCGACCGGCGCGGACAGGCGCCGCTGTATTTCGAGGAGGAAGCGAGGCACGACGGAAACCGCAGCTTCATCTGGAACGAAACTTACATGCGCTATCAGTACTACCAGGCCGGGAAGCCGGTGCGCGAACAGACCGCGGCCGAGGGGCACGCGGTTCGCGCCATGTATCTGTACAGCGGCATGGCGGATGTCTCGGCGGAAACAGATGATCCCTCCCTGCTTGAAGCCTGCCGGGCTTTGTTTGACAATATGGCCAGCCGCAGGATGTACATCACCGGCGCGATCGGTTCCACGCACATAGGGGAAGCTTTTACCTACGATTATGATCTTCCCAACGATGCCGTCTATGGCGAAACCTGCGCACAGATCGGGCTGTGTTTCTTTGCCCGGCGCATGCTGAACGCCCAGATGGACGGCAGGTACGCGGATGTCCTCGAGCGCGCGCTGTACAACAGCGTCCTGAGCGGTATGTCGATGGACGCGAAAAGGTTCTTCTATGTCAATCCGCTTGAAGTCGTGCCCGAAGCCTGCGAAAAGGACGACCGGCTTCGTCATGTAAAGCCGCGGCGGCAGAAATGGTTCAGCTGTGCCTGCTGCCCGCCCAATCTCGCGCGCCTTCTGGGTTCCCTTCCCTCCTATGCCTTTTCGGCCGGAGACGATACGCTGTATATGCACCTGTTTATCAGCGGGGATGTTTGCGCTGCACTGGCGCATACTGAGGTCCGCCTCAGCGTGGAAAGCGAATATCCGTGGGACGGCCGGATCCGCCTGGCTGTGCATACGCCGGGACAGTACGGCATCGCTGTCCGCATTCCCGGCTGGTGCCGGGGCTATGAGCTGAAGGTGAACGGCGAAAGCGTGCCTTCTGAGCCGGTCTCGGGATATATTGAACTGAATCGGTTATGGCGGGAGAATGATATCGTCGGCCTGGACCTGGAGATGCCTGTTTTGCTGATGAGGGCGAATCCTGCCGTGCGGGAAGATGCCGGAAAGGTGTGCGTCGTCCGCGGACCGCTGGTTTACTGCCTGGAGGAAGCCGATAACGGAAGCGGTCTCCATCTGCTCCGCCTGCCGCTCAATACCGTCTTTGAAGTGCGCGACGAACCGCAGCTGCTCGGCGGCATCCGGACCATCCGCTGCCGCGCGTTCCGCGAGAGCAGATCATTTGCGGAAGGACAGCTTTACGCGCCGGCCTGCCGGGCGGATGAAACGGCTGAAACGCAGCTGACGTTTATTCCCTATTTCGCCTGGGCCAACCGCGCACCGGGCGAAATGGCGGTATGGATCCGGGAAATATAGTTTTGCCGTTCAAATGAGAAAGGGGAATCATACCAAATCGGGGCTGCGATATGCAGCCCCGGTTTTTGTTCACTCCCTGTATTTCAGGTGCTGTACCCCGGTATCAGGCTGCCGCGTAATGGCTCCTTAAAAATACCTGACTTTGATACGCTTCCCCATCTTTTTCAAAGCCTCGGACAATTCCTGCACCAGGTTCATCTTGATGTTGAAATTGATGGGAAGGTCGGGATTCTGGTGCGCCGGATTGATGGCCTTGCCCACATAGAAATTGATATCGGTGGCTTCCTCAAACAGCAGGCGGCTGATGAGGGACGCGCCGTCCTTACCGTAGCTCCAGTCCTCATAGTGTTTGTTTTCACCGATATAGTCTTTGGCGTATTCAACGACCCGGTTGACGGTAATGACGCCCTCGGTCACCAGGTCGACCTCTTCCAGGTAGGCGATGGGCGGGATATCCCCTGTGAAATCCAGCGATGCGCGCAGCGGCTTGTTCAGCCATTTGGCCGCGATGGAGGAGGTGGTGCCGCCGCAGATGATATGCTTGCCTTCCTTGGCGAAGAACAGGCTCATCATGCGGTCGCCGTCGTCCCGGTTGCTGGGCGGGCCGAAAAGGATATTCATCGGCACGCGCCTGCGGACACGCACCACACAGGAGGTGGCGTCGTCCCCGGGCTCCCCGCCGTAAAGCCTGTTGCACTCGTCCACCAGCAGGGTGGACAGGTTCTTGGCCGTGTATCCGCAAAGGCTCATGGCTTCCATGAACTTGATGATGTCTTCCCGCTTCCAGCCGAAGTTGTAAGCCATGCCGATCTTTAATGACTATGCGAACGGAAAGCCATTAAAGGAGATAGATTATTTCATCGACAAGATTTATGTGGATGACGACGGAAATCTATCGTTTGTGATCAAGCGATATGGTAAAGACGGAACAAAGCTCGTGGAGATGAGCGCCGATGAACTTATTGAGAATCAAGGGTTTACAAGGTTCGACAACTTCACCCTATGCTCCACAAAACAAACCACCCTTCATGGGTGGTTTTGTTTTGTGGAAAATCAGCAGGAGCCTGAGCCCTGACCGAAGACAATGCGACGCATTGGAGAGGGAAAGCCGCCTGCGACCTCCGGTGGAGGAAATCTCGCAGGCGGCTTTCTCAACCGATAAGGAGTGATCTCCACTGTGTGGAGTCACGACTATATCGGTTGCGGAACAGGGGTTCGACATTCTCATCTCCAGACTGCCAGGGAAAAAGAGCAGGAAGGCGGAACATCACCGTAATAATCAGACAGGAACAACAGAACGCGTATCCGGTTATCTTTTATGACCATATCGCACCAAAATGGCGGCAAGCGACCGGCACCCGGCTGCTCCGCTGGTTTGAGCGGGAGACCGGGGGGGAAAGTTACCTGTCAGGAGACTCAATATGTTAAAAACGTAATAAAAATATTTACATTTTCGTAATAAAATGATATAATCTGGTTGTCGCCGACGAGGGTTCGGATTTGTATGATTTCCGGAGCTTTTTGTGTCAGACGGGGCTCTGCCGCACTGCGCCGCGACGGACCGGAAAACCATACTTTCGTAATACATATGTAATGTTTTTGCCTGCTTGTAACACTGTCCGGAAAAACTCAATGGAGAGTGTAACTGCTGACCGGCTGACTGAAGGAGGACTGTATGACCAACAAATCCGTATTCAGAAACAGGATACTTGTTTCCCTTTTAATCCTTTCCCTGTGTATGTCCATGGCCGTCCCCGCCCTGGCATACCAGGAAACAACCCTTTACAACGGATGCCGGGGAGAAGGAGTCCGGGCAATGCAGCAGGCCCTGATCAATCTCGGCTACCTCCATGGGAATGCTGACGGCATCTTCGGCATCCAGACCGAAGAAGCCGTCCGGGCTTTCCAGCGCAGCAACGGCCTGACCGCTGACGGACTGGCCGGAACGAGGACCCTTTCCATGCTCGGATCGGCGCCGGCCGGCAGCGCTCCTGCGGCGGAGGCTTCCGCTCCGGCCGCGACCCAGGCGGCTGCCCCGGCCCGGACTTCGCAATACAAAGATACGACCCTTTACAACGGATGCAGCGGGGAAGAAGTCCGGGCCCTGCAGCAGGCACTGACCGACCTCGGTTATTTCAAAGGAACAGCCGACGGCAGATTCGGGGATGAAACCGAGGAAGCCGTCCGGGCTTTCCAGCAGAATAACGGCCTGACCCCCGACGGCCTGGCCGGAACGAAGACCCGGTCAGCACTGGAATCGGCGCGGAACGGCAGCAATGCCGCTTTCGTACAGGGTTTTACTCCGGCTCCGGCAACCGAAGCGGAGGAGATCAGATGGGAAGCCCTGGACAGGAAAGCCGTGGAGATCCTGCAGAGGGAAGGCCACAGCACCGACGGACTGAACTATATCGAACACTTCTATTCCCCGAAATCGCAGAACAAGAGCCGGGACTATTATTCGGTGACATTCTACAGGTCCGCCAAAGACAATAGAGCTGATTGGGTCCATGCCATCCAGTTCAGCGCCGACGGGCAGATGTACAAGATGTATACCCGGACCGCTGAAAGGCAGAATAACACGAATAACAACGACCCCACCGCTGCGGACGCGGACAGCGGCCTCCTGGGCACGGCCAGGCAGGCAGCCAGGGCCTACATGGAGCGGTACGGCTATTCATCCCTGGCCGGACTGGCAGACCGGATGCAGCTGAGCCAGATTTCCGTGTCGGAGGACAAACAGGAAACCTATTATTCCTTTGTTGCCCCGGACAGCGAATTCCTTATCACGATCCGGGTTGCCCCTTCCGTCCGGGTGGATTACTTCTATGACCAGCGATAATATCCGGCAATGTTTCCGGGCCCGTCACACATGGTGACGGGCCCGTTTTTACTGCCTGCACTGAAACCGTCCGGCTGTTTTTCCCGGCCGTTATCGTGCCCTGACCGGGAAAACGGGATTTTCCGGGTTCCCGTATACACAGGGCACCGAATCCTCCGCACGGAGGTCGAAAGCAGCGATCTCCCCCAGCTCGATCATCCCGCTGGCGTCATCGCGGACGGCGGTGCACGTGTTATACAGCATTTTTTCAGTGCTGCCGATGAAATAGGGCGCCCTGCCGCAGCTCATCCAGACGGAGTAACGGGCGGGATCCAGCGGCCCGCAGTAGTCTGCCAGCGTTCCGGAATAGCAGGAGAGCGACAGGATGATAACCCTTCCCCGGATGGCTGCCGCTTTTTCCACAAGTTCCGTCTTGAACAGATCATCCGCCTGGTAGGCAGCTTTGCTGAAATAATCCGTGGTCCGGTAGAAACTGTAGCAGTCAGGTTCGCCGTGCGCGGCCACAACAATGTAAGTCACATCGTCATCATCAGCCAGCCGGGCCATTTCGTCCAGTCCGGCACGTACATCGGGACCGCTGGTCTCGGGGAACCCTGCTTCCGGATAAAAGACCGTATCATCCGGCATCAGTCCGGTCAGCATGAAGCCGTACCGGGCGTTCAGGCCGCCCCACTGGGGGCCGCGCAGCAGCAGGCAGCGGCAGACAGTGCCCCCGGACGGCGTTTCCCGCGCAGGCTGCTGCGGCACAAAGGCCGTTGGCAGCGTAAAGTCCTGCGCCTGCGCGGAACCCGGATCCGCCATGGCGGAAAGGCTGACCCACATGGCCGGACGCACGGCATTATTACTGATCAGGAAAGGATCGGGGCACTCGGTTCCAAGCATGTTGATCATACGGTCCGGTTCGCGGGTCCAGGAAAAAGCGATCCGGGCGTATCCGTCTTTTTGGGCGGCATACAGCGTGTACTGCGCGATCAGGTCTTCGGGCGGCAGGAAGCGGCGGGCTTCCGGATAGTTCAGGAGGAACAGCTTATCCTCCGTGGGAGGACAGGCTGAACCATTATCCAGGGTGGTCACGAGGATCGCTTTCTGCTGGTCGGGGGTGAAGGCTTCGGACAGGAATTCCGTGTTCAGCCAGGCGCGCAGGGTACAGGAGTCCCACGAGGCGTCCACCCGGTACAGGTCGTAGGGACGGGCGTCCAGTGCCTTGTCGCTGAGCAGCAGCGCCCGGTCGTCCCGGACCTCCAGAACGCGCCACAGGACGGGTGAACTGTCCAGGGCTGCCGACTCCTGGTGCCAGTTGCCGAAGGGAATGATGATACCGGCCGTGACATCGGCATATGCACAGGCTGCCAGCAGGGAAAACAGGAACATGGCAATACAGCAGATCATTTTTTTCATGACTGACTCCTCCTGAAATTCAGCGTGTCCGGGCGGGATGACCTGTGCCGGATCTTCCGGACGGATACCGCTCCCGCTGAATTCATCTGTACAGACGTACGCCGGAGGAAAAATTGTTTTGGCGCGCATCCCGGAATCCGGAAGGCATATAAAGCAATGGCAGGGCATCAGGCCCTGCCATTGCTTTGTTGTATACCGGGTTCGGTCAGTCTTTCAGGGTGCTGTACTCCAGGACAGTGCTTTCACCGTTCTCGGTCCAGACGATATGGTTGTTCTCATCATAGGAGAACGTGACCGTGAAGGGTTCCTCATTGTCGAATTCGCCGGTCGCCGTAAGGGTGTCCGTATCCGCGTCGTAATCGCCCTTCAGGATGGCGTCCTTCAGGATTTCATTGTCTTCTCCCCGCTGATAGAGGCGGATGTCATACTGTCCGTCATACCAGTCGAAGAAGATCACTTCGATGTCGTCCTTCATCCAGCGGGTTCCGTAGAAGCTGCCGATCTTTTCGAAAGCCAGGTCTTTCGCGGCATCCTCCTTCAGGTCTTTCCAGAGGAGTTTTCCTTCCTCATTGATGCTGAATTCAGCGTCCCCGTCTTCATAGTAGGTGACGGTCCAGTCGTCTGTGACGGTATCCTGCTGATAGTGCAGGCCGAGCGGAACCGTCGTGAGTTTTCCGTCTTCGTCCAGGGCGGCGGAATACTCCCAGATGTCTTCCTTGTTGTCGCCCAGCCGGTGAACGGCAAACAGCTTCATGCCGCCGTCTTCTCCGTATACCTCGATACGCCAGTCACCGTCTTCGGCAACCCAGGTGCTCTCATATACGGCGGCTTCCGGATGGTCATCCAGGTAGTAACCGATGTCATCCTCAGCCAGTGCGGCAGCCGCGGTGAGGGAAAAGCAGAGAACCAGGAAAAGCGCAATGATCTTTTTCATACTGATACTCCTCTCGGATCCGGGTGATTATTTGCCGGTGATTTCGGCCATGACGCTGTTTTCGGAGTCAGCCTTCATGACGATGGTCTTGTCGCCTTTTTCCATGATCAGAGTCTGGAAAGCCTTGCCGCTCTCGGTGGAGAAAGCGAAGTCGATGCTCGGGGCGCCATTTTCAACAACGGTGTTGACTTCCAGGGCAGATTCCTGGCCGTCAGCCATGCCTTCGACGGTCCAAACCTGGTTCTGCGTGCCGATCTTTTCCTTCATGGTGATGTTGGTGATGGCTTCACCGGTCTGGTTCACAAGTGTGTACCTGATCTTCGCGGTTTCTTCCTTTGCTTCTTCCTTTTTGGCACAGGAAGTGCAGATGACGACGACGGCAGCAACCACCAGGACCAGGGCCAGGACTGTCAGAATCTTCTTTTTCATTTCAGTATCCTCCATACTCATTATATCTGCTTCGTTTGCCGGGTCCGTTTTCCCCCGGCACATATATATACGCAGCCGGACGGAAGATGGCAGCAAACGTTTGCAAGGAAAATTTTACCAGCCTTCGGGCTGTCGGTCAACAGGCTGGAAGCGTTGATATGAAAAGGATACAAAAAACAGCAACCGCGGGATGCGGTTCCCGGACAGACGGTTTGCTTCCGGCGGAAAGAGAAGGATTCTTTATACGACGTTTCTACTTCTGTTTCCCCGTGATCTATGGTAAAATCGGAGGCGACCGGTGATAATCACAGGAAAATAACATTCTGATTATCCGGGAGGTCAGAACGCGGAGGAGGGACAGACGTATGAAGGTTGTGATTCTGGCGGATCTTCATGGCAATATGACAGCCACGGAGGCAATGGAGAAGGAACTGGAGAAGATCATGCCGGATGATGTCTGGTTCCTCGGGGACGCGGTCGGCAAAGGCCCGGAGAGCGACAAAACGATCGACTGGGTCAGGAAACACTGCTTTCACTGGATCGCCGGAAACTGGGACCGCGTCCTGAGCCAGTATCCGGACTATAACGCGTTCTACATCAGACAGATCGGGCAGGAACGGCTTGACTGGCTGAATTCGCTTCCCCTGGAGGACGAACTGGAGATCAGCGGGATGCGTTTCCGCCTTGTTCACGGGCGTTTCCTGGATCCCATGTATGTCAGCGAAGACCCTGACGAAAAGTTCAGGGAGGGCTTCCGATTTAAAGACGGACGGCCGGACGCGAACGGCCTGATCTGCGCGGATACCCATACGCCGTTTATCCGTCCGCTGGAGGGCGGGTTCGCGATCAATACCGGCAGCGTCGGAAACAACCTCGGCCTGGCACGGGCCCATGCGCTGCTGCTGGAGGGGGAGAAGGAACCCGGTACGCTGCGGATGACAATCCTGTCTGTTCCGTACGATAACCGGAAGGCGGCAGCGATCGCCGATCAGTATCCGGATCTTCCCAAAAAGGAAGGATACCAGAAGGAAGTTACGATGGGTATCTATTCAAGGTAAAGAAAGAACGCGGGAGTACCCCTGCAGGGGTACTCCTTCTTTCGGTTCCGGGGGATCTGTGATAAAATCGGGAATGATAACGAAATCCTTTTTGAGATCCGTACAGGGAACGGGGGAAACCATGAAGATCGGTATCATACAGGCAAGTTCGCAGGCGGATAAAAACGGGATGATCGTCCGCGCGGTGCAGCGGTACGCCTCGGGCGCGGAAATCATCAACTTCGGATGCCGGACCGGGGACAGCGGGATATACAGTTATGTGGAGATTTCCCTGCTGGCCGGCCTGCTGCTGACCAGCGGCGCTGTGGATTTCATTGTAACCGGCTGCTCTTCCGGACAGGGGATGATGCTTGCGTGCAACAGCTTTCCGGGAGTCCTGTGCGGCTATATTCCGACGCCTGCGGACGCATGGCTGTTTGCCCAGATCAACAACGGAAACGCCGTTTCGCTTCCGCTGGGCGAAGGGTATACCTGGGCCGGGGAGGACAACCTGGAACAGACGCTCAAAAAACTGTTTTCGGAACCCTTCGGACAGGGATACCCGAAAAATGAGGCGGCCAGGAAACTCCGGGATACGGCTCTGCTGAAAGAGATCCGGGCCAAGTCCCAGACGACGGTCACCGGATTCCTGGACAGCCTGTCCCCGGAGCTCCGGAATCGGATCCTGTCCAAACAGGATGTGACCGGGTATATCCGGAAATACGGGAAATGCGAACGCATCACGGAGTGGGTCCGCAGACAGGAAGAGGAAAGGGACGGAAAGACGGCGGGGATGTAATCATATATTCACAGCAAGGTATTGATCATGATAACCGGATCGTTTCAGATCACGAAAGGAGATATGGCCATGAAACGGGTATTTTTCCGCCGGACGCTCACGGTATTCCTGCTCCTGGTACTGGTATCCCTGGCCGGAGGTCCCTGTGTAGCCGCGGCGGAAGGCGCCGCGCTTCCGCTGGATTATCTGGAAGGCGGAAAACCTCCGAAGGCAGACGGATGGACCTTTAACGGGGAGGGCCCCGTTTCCTATGAGGATTCCACCATCCGGGTTACTTTTGAGCGGGAAGTCATCACCCATATGCTGTATTGCGGAAACCGGCAGGGAGAAACTGTCGAGGATGAATCCTGGATTGTGCGGATCAGCATCCGGGACGCGTCGCAGCTCCGCACCGCAATTGCCCTGGACACCTATGAAGGAAGGGAAGAGGAAGAAGCCACCGCTATGGCAAACAGCAAAAACGCGGTGGTTGCCATCGACGGCGATTTCCTCAAACTGTTCGACGACATAGGATATGTCGTGCGCCAGGGGGAACTGATCCGGGATGATACAGACAACAGCGCGGGCTTTGTCTATGATATGCTCCTGATTGACAGTGAAGGCGATTTTCATGTGGTCAATTCCGCCACGACTGAATCGATCGACGCTTATGTGGCGGAGTACCTGACGCCCCTGGGCCGGACCATTTACAACACCTTCAACTGCGGTCCCGTACTGGTACAGAACGGCAGGGTGCCGCTGATCGCCCAGAGCGAAGCCGCGATCCATGAATCCTATGAATGGCGGTATCCGTGCCAGCGGCAGTGCATCCTGCAGACCGGTCCCCTGGAATATGCCATTGTGGAGGTGGCGGGAGAGGGCGGCGAGACGACGGGCTTCACGATGACTGAATTCGCGGAATATGTGGCGGAAAAGTTCCCGGACGCGATCCTGGCCTATAACCTGGCCGGCGGCCATGCCACCAGCCTGATTGCATGGAAGGACGCCGGGACCGCAAAGGGAGAGCGGATCTGCTTTACCCCGACGCCCAAACTGATCAACGATATCCTGTATTTTGCCTCTGCGGAGGACTGAACGTTTTCCTGGCGTTACAAATACGGAACACAAGGAAAAAGCCGCCGGAAGAAACTGAAACCGGCGGCTTTCTGCAGACGCGGAAATCATCAACTTCAGATGCCGGACAGGGCCGGCAGAAGGACAAAGGAGACCGGCATGAACATTCTTCACCTGAAATACGCGGTCAGTGTTGCCGAATACGGTTCGATCAACAAGGCGGCGGAGGAGATCCATGTCGCCCAGCCCAACCTGAGCCGGGTGATCAAAGGACTGGAAGCAGACCTGAACATTGAGATCTTCCGGCGGAGCCCCCGGGGGATGGAACTGACCCCTGACGGGGAGCTTTTTATTGCGCAGGCCAGGCAGATCCTGCAGCAGGTGGACGCGATCGAGGAAATGTACAAGACGGGCAAACCGGGCAAACAGCGCTTTTCGGTCTCCGCTCCCCGGGCCAGCTATATTTCGGACGCGTTTACTCACTTTTCGGCCATGCTGGGGCAGGAAGACGCAGAGATCTTTTACCAGGAGACGAACGCGCAGATGGCGATCAGAAACATCCTGGAAGTCGGGTATGATCTCGGGATCATCCGTTATGCCGCAAAGCATGACCGGTACTTTAAGCAGATGCTGGAAGAAAAAAACCTGTGCGGGGAACTGGTCGCGGAGTTTACCTACTGCCTGATCATGAGCGAAAGGAGCCCGCTGGCCCGGAAGAAGACGATCACCCTGAACGACCTGTCCGCATATATCCAGATCGCGCACGCGGATCCCTATGTCCCGTCCCTGCCGTTGTCTGCCATCCGGCGGGAAGAACTGCCGGACATCTCACGAAGGATTTATGTGTTTGAACGCGGAAGCCAGATGGACCTGCTGTCCGAGAACCCGGAAACCTTCATGTGGGTTTCGCCGATCCCTGAACGGCTGCTTCGGAACCTGCATCTGGTTCAGCGGGAATGCATCGACAATACGAAAAAATACAGGGATATGCTCATACGCCGGAAGGAATACCAGCTGACGGACCTGGACAGAAAGTTTATCACGGAGCTGACCCGATCCAAGCGTACCTGCATGGTCAGCGGGTAATATCAAAAAACATATACCCTGTATACGGAATTGGTAATTCCTCCCGTAACATATCCTTTTATATAATTATCCCCGGAAGCAGGATCTCATTCAGACCGCGGACGATTCCGTCTTCCTGCTGCCGGCAGAATGAGGCCTGAAGCCCCGGTACAATCAGGGAATAATTACATAAAGGGGGATTACTGTGAAGAAACTGTTGGCTGTATTTCTTGCGCTCATGATGGTGATTGCCATGATGGGTTTTGCCGCTGCGGAAGCCGGTACGTTTACCGGAGTCGGAGACGGCAAGAACGGCGCCGGTACCATTGAGGTGGAAGTGGACGTCAATGAGGAAGGTACCGTAACGGATGTGCGTGTAACCAAAAACGGAGACGACGCGGGCATCAGCGACGCGGCTGTGAACACGATCCCTGCGCTGATCGTGGAACTGCAGAGCGCCAATATTGACACCCTGACCGGCGCGACCCTGACCCAGAACGGTATCCGGATGGCTGTCCTGGACGCCATCAAAAAAGCCGGCCTGGACGAGGCTGCCTGGTCTGAACTGAAAGCCCCCGCTGCTGAAAAGAGCGAGGACGTTGAAGCAACCTATGACGTTGTGGTCATCGGCGGCGGCGGAGCGGGCCTGACGGCTTCCATCCGCGCGGCGCAGGCCGGCGCGAAGGTCATCCTGATCGAAAAAATGGCCGCCCTGGGCGGAAACACCATGATCGCAGGCCAGGGCTTCAATGCGGCGGATCCTGAGCGCCAGAGCAAGATGGAGATGAACGATTCCCTCCGCAAGGAACTTGAAAGCTACCTGGACCTGAAGCCTGAAGATGTGGGCGACTTTGGCGAGGTGCTGACAACGGTCCAGGGCCAGATCAGGGATTACCTGGCCAGCGGAGAGAACTACCTGTTCGATTCTCCTGAACTGCATATGCTGCACTGCTACCTGGGCGGTACCCGTACCGGCCTGGACGGCACCACCATTTCCCCGGACCTAGCCCTGATCGACGTCTTCGCGCACAACGCGGACGCTGCCCTGGACTGGGCGGAGAGCATCGGCGTGGAATGGGGCGAGACGACCTCCACGATCCTTGGCGCGATGTGGCCCCGGTCCCACGGCCTGACGAACGGCAACATCATCCCGATCCTGGAGAAGGCTGCCCGGGACGCCGGTGTGGAAATCATGCTGAACACCAGGGGTACCGAGATCATGCTGCAGGATGGACGCGCTGTGGGCGTCAAGGCTGAGACCTCTGACGGCGCGGCGGTCGTGCTGCACGCGGAAAAGGGCGTTGTCCTGACGACCGGCGGATTCTCCGCCAATGCACCCATGGTTGTTGAATACAACAACTACTGGCCGGGCCTGTCCCCCACGATGCCTTCCACCAACGCGGCCGGCATCACCGGCGACGGAATCAATATGGCGAAGGAAGCCGGCGCGGACCTGGTCGGGATGGGATACGCGCAGCTGATGCCTTCCTCCCATCCGGTGGACGGTTCCCTGTTCTCCGGAATCTGGGGCAGCGCTGAAACCCAGGTGTTTGTCAACAAAGAAGGCAAGCGCTACGTGAACGAATACGCTGAGCGTGACGTGCTTTCCAAGGCAGCCCTGGAGCAGACGGACGGCATCTTCTACATTATCTGTGACGCGAAGATCGCTTCCGATCCCAACCGGATCGCTTCCATGGAAGCGGCGGGGAACGTGGTTTCCGCCGATACGCTGGAAGAACTGGCAGAGAAGCTGGGGATCCCGGCGGACGCCTTCGTGGAAACCATCGACCGGTACAACACGTTTGTGGAGAATCAGGTGGACGAAGACTTCGGGAAACCGCTGTTCGGCGAGAAGATCGACACGGCTCCCTTCGTCGCGACGCCCCGTTCTCCCTCGCTGCATCACACCATGGGCGGCGTGAAGATCGACCCCGAAACCCATGTGATCGACGTTAACGGCAATATCATCCCGGGCCTGTATGCTGCCGGAGAGGTCTGCGGCGGGATCCACGCCGGAAACCGCCTGGGCGGAAACGCCATGACGGACTTCCTGGTGTTCGGTTCCATTGCCGGCACCAATGCGGCGGAAGGAAAATAAGATTCCCTGAACGAACAGCACCGGAAAGGCTTTGAGCCTTTCCGGTGCTTTCTGTTTCAGGGGCTGACGGAGTGACTGCTTTCGTTTATCCGTCCTCTCCGACAATGAGATCAATCTCGTCTTCCGCGGGTTCCTCGAACAACGATTCAACCTTGTCCAGGAGCCCTTCATCCACGTAATAGGACGAACCGTCCGTCCGGCTTCCGTTCCGCTGCCGGATCCTCCGCTGCCATTCGTCATCGCTGATCCGGAGGTAATGGATCTCACAGGGGAAATTGTGTGCGCGGTAGAATTCCCGGAGGCGGTCCCGCTGCTCCCGGGTCCACAGGCCCCAGTCCAGGATCACGTCCGTGCCGGACTCAAGGATATCCAGGGAAAGGGAAAGCAGGTACTGTTCCGTGCGCAGGGCATAGGCGTCGTGCATTTCCCCGGCACCGTCCGGGAACAGGGCCAGCATGACCTCGTCGATGGACAGGACAACGGCGCCCAGTTCCTCTTCCAGCTTCCGCGCGTAGGTGGTTTTCCCGCAGCAGATTTTTCCGCAGGTCATTATTACTCTGGCCATATTGTTTCTCCTTCCGGGGCGGCCGCGGGTTTATTTCCGGTTCATCTGCCGCAGCAGTTCGTTCAGGACGGTGTGGTACCGGGCGGTATCCGCGCTGAGAACCGGCCCGGCGAGGACTGTTCCGTCCCGCCCGATAAACAGCGAGGTCGGATACCCCCTCAGCGCGACGAGGTCGTCCAGGTTGCCCGGCGCGAGGATCACGGGATATTTTACGCCGAATTCATCGATCAGTTCCCGGGCGGCATCCAGGTCGTCGTCGATCAGCAGGCCGGCGACGCCGACGCCCTTTTCCCCCATGCGGCGGTGGATTCCCTGCAGGTCTTCCAGCTCCCCGATGCAGGGACCGCACCAGGTGGCCCAGATGTTGAGCAGGGTGATATCGTTCTGCGCGAACACATCCGCCGAGGCGATTTCGTTTCCGTCCAGGTCCGTGGTTGTGAATTCAAGCATTGAGCCGACCAGGCCGGCGTTCGGATCCGGCGTCGGCTCCGCCGCAGAAAGGGAAAGGCCGGCGAATACCTCGTCCCGGGCACTGGCCAGGGCGGTGTATTCGTCCAGGTAGGCGGGATCGACATCCTCGAGGAAATACGGGTTCGGGCCGGGCATGCGCAGGTACCAGGTGGTGTCGCCGATCCGGGCAATTTCCGGGACCTGCTCCAGCTCCTCATCGGTCATGAATCCTCCGCTGTAGGTGCAGTACTGGCGGAGCGTCATTCCCTTCCGGCAGATATAGACCTCGAACAGCGTGTCGGTCCACAGCTCCTCCGGCGGGATCGTCAGCTCATGGCTGCCCTTGTATTCGGCATACCGCTCCGGCGTCATGGCATAATAGAGGCAGGGGACGAAGTCCACGATCTCGCTGAGATCCCTGGGGCCGAGCATGATCACGATCCCTTTCTCCGTGTTCCGGTACAGCTCCGGCGGGTCAAAACGGAAACCAACCCAGGGATATTCGACGGCACCGGTGACGGTATCCAGGTCGATTTCATCCGAGGAAGCCAGGGAAACGGAACAGCAGGACAGCGCCAGAACCAGGGAAAGCAGGAAACACAGGCCTTTCTTCATCTTTCCTCTCCTGTTATCAGCGGGCCGGGCCGCTCACTTCACTTTTTCATCAGTCAGCCGGTAAAGTTCCTTATGTGTCTTCCACGGAACGGTTTACCGTCCCTGCATCCATTCCTTTACAGCGTCCAGCACCTGGTCCAGGTGGTGATCATAGCAGTGCGTATCCCCGGGGATCAGAACCAGCTTACAGTCCCTGTATCGTTCCGCAGCCCGGATCCCGTATTCCACCGGTACGGCCTCGTCCTCATCCCCGTGGACGATCAGGACCGGTCCGGTATAGCGGTCGATCGCGTCCTCCACATGGATCGTCTGGGCAACACGCACATAGTTTCCGCCGAGGCCGCGGTCGCCCCAGGCCGGCAGGACATCCGGGATGTTGTCCGGATCAAAGTCCTGTCCCAGCAGCGTTCCGTTCCGGGCGGCTTCGGGGATCATCCAGGCGGGGGAAAGCGGAATAATCCCTTTGATTACGTTATGCTTCATTGCACCGGCCAGCATCACGGTCATTCCGCCCTGGGAATGGCCGCAGAGGTACAGGTCGGTCACGAAGCCGAGGCTCCTTGCGTAGTCGATCACGGTCAGCGCGTTCGTCAGCCATTTGTAGAGTGTATGGTCCTCAAACTTCCCGTCGCTGTGACCGTGGCCGTACATATCCACGCGCAGGGTTGCGTACCCGATGCTGTTCAGCGTCTGCGAAACGGCGACGATGTGCCGTTCCTCCATATGCCCGGTGAAACCGTGGATCACGATCACCAGGGGGCACTTTTCACCGTGGTTTTCCGGCATGTCGAGTTTTGCGTTCAGCCGGATTCCGTCGTCCATGATGTACATGCGCTTTTCCTCCGGATTATTCTGAGTAGCTGTAAACGATGATCCCGTTTGCCTCACAGTACGCGGCGGCATAGGAATCCGCGGGCACTGTGGCGACGAGCAGGTCACAGTGGGAGAAGGCGTCGCTTCCGATGTCGGTCACACCGGCCGGGATCGCGGCGGATATCAGGGAACCGCAGCTGGTGAACGCGTTCCGCCCGATGCTTCGCAGGCTTTCGGGGAACCGTACAGCATCCAGGGACCGGCAGTCGAAGAATGCGCAGGCCCCGATGCTCTCGACGCCTTCCGGGAACGTGACGGAGGCCAGGGACGTACAGTCGGAGAACGAATGATCCCCGATCCCGGTCAATCCGTTCGGGAAAGTGACGGACTCCAGGGACTCGCAGCCGCAGAAAGCGGTGTTTCCGACGGCCCAGGTGCCTTCCGGCACGTCATATGAAGCGGCGGGACGGCCGCAGGGATAAGCGGTAAGGGTGTGGTCTTCCCGGCTGAAGAGCACGCCGTCCGCGCTGTACAGGGTCGGGTGCCCGGGAGACACGACGATGGCGGTCAACCGGCTGCAGCGGATAAACGGATTTCCTTTGATCACGGTTACAGAGTCCGGGATCGTGACCGAGGCCAGCCGGCTGCAGCCGAAGAACGCACATTGACCGATGGAGGCCACAGAGTCCGGGATCCTGATGTCTGTCAGGGAGGTACAGTTGTAGAACGCGCTGGTTCCGATCTCCGTGACCCGCTCCGGGATCGTTACATGATCCAGGGAGGCGCATCCGAAGAAAGTCTGCTCCCGGATCCGGGTAAGTCCGGACGGGAGCGTTACGGAAGAAAGGGAATCACAGTAGATGAACGCGGATTCCCCGATCTCCGTGACCCGGTCCGGAATCGTGAGCGATTCCAGGGAATCACAGCAGTCGAACGCGTTTTCCCCGATGCTCTCCAGGCTGTCCGGCAGTGTTACGGAAACCAGGAAAGGGCAGCAGGCAAACGCGTTTTTTCCGATCCGGACCACACCGTCCGGAATGTCTACCTCTTTGATATTCAGGCACAGGGAAAACGCGGAATCCCCGATCGCCGTGACGCGCCGGTTGTCCAGCGTGTCCGGTACGGAGACAACCACGGCCTTCCCGGAATAGCGTGTGACCGCCACCGTATCGTCGCCCAGGATGGTGAACCGGTAATCACCGGAGACATACTGATCACTGCCGGTCTTCCCGGGAAACAGGAAGACCGCGCAGCCGGCAACCAGCAATATGACGAGTACGGAAAACAGCACCTTTTTCATTTTTCTTCTCCCGGCGGTCGGTCAGAATGTGATGCCTTCAAAACCCTGCCAGACATTTTTGCCGCTGTAGGTCATGGCGGTCGCTTCGCCGCGCAGCACCTTCAGCACGGAAAGGGCCAGGGTATCCTGTTCCAGCTCATGGGGATAGCAATGAACCGGAGCGATCCATCCGCAGCGTTCCGTAATGAACTCCGCGATATCGCCGAAGCGCATCAGGCCTCCGGTCAGTACGATGGCGTCCACTTTGCCGCTGAGGACGGCGCTCATGGCGCCGATGCTCTTGCAGACCTGGTAGAGCATGGTGTTCCAGACCAGCGTCGCTTTCCTGTCGCCCTGCTCCACGAGCGCGTGGATCGTATCGGAATTGGAAGTGCCGAACAGGCTGACGAATCCGCCGGAGCGGGAGCACATCCGCCGTACGTCATCGACGGAATGCGCTTCGATATAGTCCAGCAGCTGCAGCACCGGCACGCTGCCGATCCGGGTCGGCGCGAAGGGGCCTTCGCCGTCGGCGCCCATGGTGCCGTCGATCATCTTCCCGCCGCTGTGCGCGCCGACGGTCACGCCGCCGTCGATGTGGGCGGTGATCAGGTTGCATTTTTCATAGGGGATGCCCATGGCCTCAGCGTCCGCCTGCGCGACCGCCTTGTGGTTCAGGAAATGGGAATGGGAAACGCGGTAAAGGCCGCGGATACCGGTCAGGCGGGCATAATCGCAGTATTCGTCCACATTGGTGGGATTGAGCGTATAGGCGGGTTTGTGATAGTTCTGCGCGAACCGCCAGGCCAGCATGACGCCCAGCTTGGCAGCGTGCTCGCTGCCGCCGACGGCCGCTTCGGTATCGTCGTAGAGCTTCTGGTCGATGACCGTCACGCCGCTGGGCTGGGTACAGGCACTGCCGCCGCGGCCTACGAAAACATCGATCTCCGACGGATCCATGCCTTCCTCCTTCAGCATATCGAGGATCACCTGGTACCGGAAGGGCACCTGGGCATTGACATGGGGGAACTGCAGCAGGACCGGCGCGTCGTGGAACCGGCTTTTGCAGAAAACTTCCTTTTCATCCAGGAAGAGGCTGATTTTGGTGGATGTGGAACCGGGATTGATGACAAGCAGTCTGAATTCCATGGGTTACCTCCGTATGACGTTCCGGGACTTTGCCCGGGGGACGATAATTCATTATACTCGCGAATTCCGCCCTGAAAACGGGAGTCTGCGGCGGGAACTGCATATTTATTGTTTTTTGAGGCGGGACGGCAGGGACCGGGGACTTTTCGCGGAACGGGATTCCATGGTATAATCAAATTCAAGATAGTCCGGAACCGGTTTTTCCCGGGTTCCACGAATGAAAACGATCTTTGCGGGAACAGTCAAAGCCCGCAGGGGGGAGGACTGATTTTTCTGCTGGCAATGATGTTGGACGACATACCCCGGCATCTGGTTACGCTGTTCCTGATCATCCTGGTCAGCGTCATGCTGTGGAAACAGAAGAACCGGGACGCGGAGCGGAAATACTTCTGGCTGACGGTGATCAGCTGCCTGATCCTCATGCTGGAGGATGAACTGGAAACGTACACCGCGGGGGACCCGTCCCTCCGGTTCTGGCGAACCCTGCTGTCATCGATCGGCTTTACCTTCCGGTCTGTCGCGCCGATGGGCCTTGCCCTGGTTGCGGTCCCGAAGGAAAAACGGAAGCCTGCCCTGATGATCCCGTGCCTGGTGACGCTGGCAGTCTGCTGTACGGCGTTCTTCACCGATATCGCTTTCGGGTTTGACGAGGATTATGCCTTCTATCGCGGCCCGCTGGGCTATGTCGCTTTTGTCGTGCCCTATTTCTACCTGCTTGTCATCCTGGTGAACGCCTACCGGCGCTTTGCCGAGGTCAAGGGAGTTCAGAAGTACCTGATCCCCGGCTGCGCCCTGTTCTGCGTGGCTGCCTCCCTTTCGGACGTCCTGCGCGGCGGCATCCGGGTGAACGAGGCGATCATGATCAGCAGCGTCTTCTTCTATCTTATCCTCAGCTTCTATGACAACCGGCGGGATCCCCTGACCGGGATGCTGAACCGCCAGGCGTTCTACAGCGACTGCGCCGTGTACGACAACGAAATCACGGCGGTCGCCTCCCTGGATATGAACGGCCTGAAAGAGATGAACGATACCTACGGGCATGCCGCGGGGGACGAGGCGCTGGTCCGGATCGCCGGGTGCCTGAGATCAGCTGAAGGCCGGGATCTCGCAGCCTACAGGATCGGCGGCGACGAGTTCGTCCTCCTGTTCTTCCGGGCGAAGAACCAGGCGGTCGCCGAAGCGGCGGAACGTATCCGGGACCGGATCACGGAAGCCGGGTACAGTGTATCCGTGGGCTATACCAGCCGGGATGACGGCAGGGACCTGGAGGAGACGATCCGGGAATCGGACAGCCGGATGTACGCGGACAAAGCGGAGTACTACCGGCAGAGCGGGATCGACCGGAGGAAAAAGAACCACATATACGGTGCGGGACAATAAAAGAAAGCCTGCGGGGATGAACCCGCAGGCTTTTTTTCTGTTTACCTCTGGAAGGTGTTGTACTTTACCGGTTCCACGTATTCTTCCTCCGGCTGTACGACCTCACCGCGGACTTCCATGTCGTCCACGGTGCCGATGTGCTCCTCTTCTTCCTCCGCGATTTTCCGCGCGTTCCTCCTGCGGAGGCCCATGTATGCCAGGAAGCCGATCACGGCGCCGGCCAGGAAACCGCTGCCGGAGAAAATGTGGGACGTCAGGGAAGACAGGCCGGAGAAGATCCCGCCGAGGATGCTGCCGAACACATTCACGATGATGCCCAGCACCATGATGGTTACCCAGCCGCCGATCATCAGGCCCGGCAGGGCAAACAGGGCGCCGAACGGGAAGAGGAATCCCAGTGACCGGCGGCGCATCCGCGTCGGCCGGAAGCCGAAGCTGAAGTTGAAGCTGCGTCCGTCAGAACCCCTCTGGCCATCCCGCGGGCTTCGTCCGTTCATATCCATCACAGTGTACCTCCCTCGTTCGTTCCGGTGAAAACTTTCACCGTGGCTGTATCTTACCATCTGCGGAGACAGATGAAAAGGACGGAAACAGAAAAATACAGGATCTTATTCCCTCCGGCGGGGAGGAATTGCTGGAAAACAGGGCAGTCTCTTTTGCGGAAGACCGGTCTGTGGTACAATGCCGGCAGAATTGTGCTGAAAGCCGTCACAGCCGGTATCCTGATATTTTTTTCGCATTCCCAAAACAGTTTTCGTTTCCTGCCGCGTCAGTATACAGGGGGAGGGGGAAGAACCATGTCCAAGGTCGTTGTCACGGACGAACAGACGCTTGTTCGCCTGATGACTGCGTACGGTACAGACATCAAGCGACTGTGTCTGTGCCTGCTTAATGATTCTTTCCTGGCCGAGGACGCGGCACAGGAAACCTTTGTCAAAGCCTGGAGGAATCTCTCCGGGTTCCGGCAGGAATGCTCCGAAAAGACCTGGCTCTGCCGGATCGCGGTGAACACCTGCCGCAGCATGCAGCGCGGATTCTGGTTCAGGTCCGTTATTACGCATGCGCCCGGAGAAGAACCGGTGACCGGAACGGAACCGCCGCCGGAGTACGACTCCACCGTCTGGGACGCGGTGCAGTCGCTGCCGGATGGCCTGAAACAGGCCATGGTGCTCCGTTATTATGAGGGGTGTTCCCTGGAGGAGACAGCCTTTGCGCTCGGAACAAACGTCAATACCCTGAACACACGCCTTCGCAAGGCCAGGAGCGTCCTGCAGGCGAACCTGAAGGGATGGTATTTCGATGAGGAAGATTGACATAAAGCAATCCCTGGATGAAAGGGTACAGTCCACGGAGTGGACAGACAAGGATACATGGAAGGTCCTGGACCGGGTCCGGACAACCGGAAAGACCCGGGAAAAGCACCGCCTGACCTTCCTGATCCCTGCCGCGGCGCTGGCGATCCTGGTGATCGGCATCGGGATCGCGTCCATCGTCCATCCCGGTACTCCGGACCTGATCCGTCCCTCCATACAGCCCCTGGGGATCAGCAGCAATGACGGACCCGCTTCCCCGGACAACGGGGAAACCGCGGAAGCGGCGCAGCACCCTGATGTGGCGGCCGCGATCAGCAGCCTGAGGGAGGAGCATCCGGAAATCGCGGAAGGACTGCGGCCGGTGAACCTTGAATGCACGAAGCAGGGGATCCGGGTGGAGATCGTTTCCGCCCTGGTGAAAGACCATTCGTCCTGGATCCTCTGGACCATGCAGGACCTGGAGGGTGACCGGATCAATGAAACATCCGCCAGTTTCTTCAATCAGCCCAACAATATCGGAGTGGCTTCGGATTACATATACTGTTACAGGGCCTGCAACGCGGAGGAAAAGAGGCTCACCGTCCTGGAAGAGATCCGCTATGACACGATGAATGAGCCGGAAGACGGGATGTACCTGCTCGAAGCAGACGACGTGTACATCTATGAAGACGAGACCGTGGACCTGATGCCGATGCTGGAGAAATACCGGAACGCCGCGGAAGGCGTCGATCCGCCGGCAGACGCATGGCCGTATCACAACGGGATCCAGGGAGATCCGGTGCCGCAGGACCTGAAGGTGCTGGATTACAACAACCCGGCAGATGTTGTCCTGACCGAAAAAGGCAAACTCCTGCTGACCGGGATCGGCTGGATCGACGGAGAGCTTCACGTGCAGATCCATGAGGCGGATCCTGCGTTCTGTGAGACACACGATGACGGCATTTCGCTGATCCGGAGAAACAGCGTGGCCATTTCGAACCGTTCCGGCGAGGGAGAAGCTTTCGGATACTCCGGAGACAGCCCCTATGCATGGAACGGCTCCGGAGGCCGGTGGGATGAATGGCTGGAGTTCATATTCGGATCCGCGCCGGAGGATGAGGAAACGATGACCCTCACGGCGGAGCTGTCCTATGCCACCAGAACTGTCCGGGACACATGGGAATTCAGGATCCCCGTCTCCATGATCCGGGGCGGCGGAGATCCGGAGGTTTCCGGGTCCGCCGTGCCCCCTGTGGTGGACGAAGCGGACAGCATGTTCCTGAGCCTAATGTATGAGGAAAATCCGGACAACCTGACTCCGGTCGGCATCAGCCATGAAAAGGACGGTATCCGGATGACGGTACATTCTGTCCTTGCGGAAGGGCAGGAGGTTTCTGTCCTGGTGTTCCTCCGGGACCTGAAAGGCGGCCGGATCAACACAGATACAAATATTCAGGCTGAATTCGCGGACGGCACCGGATCCGGCTGGGAGTATGCCGGATGCAAATCAACAGAGTATGATACGGAAAAGCATATTTACGCAAACCTGATCCAGTTCAGGACGGAAAGCGTTTCCGACCCCGGGGAACACACCGCGACGCTGACCCTGGGGGACCTGTCCTTCTATGAAAGAACGCAGATGGATCTGGCACCGCTGGTGAAACAGTACGCTCCGGCGGACGGGGAAGGAATTGCAGAGGTCGATATTCCGCTGCACGAAACGGTCACCCTGACCGGGGTCGGCTGGTCGGACGGGCAGCTGTTTATGAAATTCCGCGGTACCGCACACGAATTTCCCATCATGACCTGCGAGGTTTTCGCTGCGCGCGGGGATGACAAGCCTCTCGACAGGAACAGCATGCTCCGGCAGGTCGCGCTGCCCGGGGATGATTCATTCTCAACGAACTATGAGTCAACGATGAACATCTCCCCGGACGAAACCGACAGGATGAAGCTGACCATTGATTTCAGGAATCCCACGGGGACCGTGGAGGATTCGTGGGAAATGCAGTTCCCCGTCACAGCCGTTGCGGGGGAATGAAACAGGGATGCCCGGGAGAAGCGTATACCGCCGGCGGGATCCCGGTTTTCGCACAGTAACCAAAAAGAAAACTCCTTCGCTCCGGCGGAGGAGTTTTTTTTTTCGGCCACAGCCGGAATCTCCCGCGGTATGTCAGGAGAACCGCTGCCCGGGGATGTACGGATGGAGGAGGCCTGCCAGCTCCGGGATCGGCTCCCGGGAGCAGACCATGAGCATATGGCCGAATCCGGACAGGCGGAATGTACGTTCGCCGGTGACGGAATCCCTGCGGAACTGAAGCGAAAAACGGCGGTAAAAGTCTCCGCGCCTGCGGATCGTGTAAAGCCGGTGTTTCCTCATCTGTATCACCCCTCTGTCTATTAGACGCCGGAAAGGGCGATTTAGTTACACTTTCACGCGAAAATTTACATGATTGTTACAAAAAAAGCCGGAACAGCCCGGGCTGCGGGCGTTCCGGCCGGAAAAATCAGTGCAGGCGCTTGACGAAGAAGTATTCGGCGTATCCGTCTTCGGCGTTTTCGTAGCTACCGGCCAGGGTGTAGCCCATGGCTTCATAGAATTCTTTTCCCTGGAAGTCGAAGGTGTCCAGCCGGATGGTGTTCACACCCAGCTCCCGGGCCCGGGCTTCCATGGCGTTGATCAGGTGCCTTCCGTACCCCTTCCGCCGGTATTCCTCTTCCACGAAGACCGTGGAGACATACAGGATCCGGAAGGTCGTGATGGAGGCGTCCAGTCCGGCGACCAGCCTGCCGTCCTCTTCGATCCCGAGCTGCACCGAACCTTCGATGGCCGGCGGCATATGCATCTGATCGTATTCTTCCAGGCGTTCTTCGATCTCTTCCACCTGCTCTTCTGTCAGCTCAACAAATTTCATCAAAAACCAGCTCCTTTCAGCATACAGGAGTGCAGTATATACCTGAAATGCGAAAAGGGCAAATATCTTTTTCCGGAAACGGTTAACCCGGAGTCCGCTTCAGGGGGCAAAACAGAACCGCGAACCCCCTGAAAATGGATGCGATGCCGCAAGACGTTCGGAGAAGGCGCACGGACGGACGCCGCGTCACCGCGGGAGGGGAGCGGTTCGCCCTTTCCCGGACCGGCCCTTGACATGGAGCCGGCTTCAGACTGTATAATCAAGCACAGGAAAACAGGAAATGAAGACGAATCTGAAGGAGGAGAGAATATGGAATTCAGGGAACTGATCACCGCCCGCCGCAGTATCCGGAAGTATGGGGCCGCCATTTCCCCGGAAGACCTGGCCGCCATCCTCCGGGCCGCGCAGCAGGCGCCGTCCTGGAAGAACCAGCAGACCGCGCGCAGCTATGCCGTCGTGACGCCGGAAACGCTGGAGGACCTGCGGGCCGCGGCCCTGCCGTCCTTCAACCGGAACAGCTCGGCAAACGCCGCCCTTGTGGTGACGACCTATGTGCGGGACGTGGTGGGTTTCGGCGACGGGACCCCCGTCAACGAGATCGGGAACGGCTGGGGCGCCTACGACCTGGGCCTGCACGACGCCTATCTGGTGCTGGCCGCGAAAAACATGGGCTACGATACCCTGATCATGGGCATCCGGGACGCGGGAGCGATCCGGGAAAAGCTCAGCATCCCGGAGAACGAAGAGATCATGTCGGTGATTGCGGTGGGGAAAGCCGCGGAAGCGCCGGCTCCCCGGCCGCGGAAAGCACCGGAAGAAGTGATCCGCTTCTTCTGATTCCCGGGAGGGCGCCGTGAACGCAGGGATCCCTGCGGAAGAATCCGATCACAGGAGAACGAGGCAGCAGAATGAACAACAGGACAGGGGCCGCCGGGGCTTTTTTCCGCGCGGCCGGCTTTCTCCGGAAAGCCTGCTCAAAAGTACCAGATATCATCCGGCTGCGGGAACGTATCCGCAGGTCCGGGCTGCAGGGCCCCATGAAAAGGAAACTGCGCCCCTGGCCTGGCGCGGGAAAACCTACCGGGAGCTGATTACGGAGATCCTGGAAAGCGATCTCTCCGTCCTGCGCCGCAGGACAACGGAAGCCGGCCCGTACGATCCTGTCGTGATCTGTGTGATCAGGGACGACCTGCTCCGCCTGAAGCTGTTCCTGGAATATTACCGTGCCGCCGGAATCAGGGCGTTCGCTTTCCTGGATGACCACTCCTCGGACGGGACCCGGGAATACCTGCTGGAGCAGCCGGACGTAACCGTCTATACCGCTTCGAGACCGTACACCTCATGCCGCAGGCGGGCCTGGATCAACCTGATCGCTGAGACAGAAGGGACCGGCAGGTGGTACATGGTCCTGGATTCGGATGAACTCTTCGACTACCGGGACAGGGAGAACAGGCCGGTCCCGGAACTGACAGCCTGGCTCGAAAGGAAAAAGGCGAAGTGCGTCAAGGCGGTCATGGTCGACATGTTCTCCCCAGAAAAGCTGTATGATGACAGCATCCGGACACCGGACGACATCGTCCGGGTGCAGAACCGGTTTGACAGCCGTTTCCGGATCGAAACGGTTGAAGGGGTGGAGTATGTGACGGCGGCTGGAGGGAGGAACAGGCTGTTTGACGCCGGCGGGCTGGATATCCTGCTTTCCAAGTATCCGCTGGTCTTCTGGGACCGGAAGCTGGTCATGGTCACCTCACACAGGTTCCTTCCGAAAGGGAGGAACAGGCCGGGGCGCCCGGACACGGTGCTCAGGCATTACAAATTCCTTCCCGGGGACAGGGAAAAATATGCATTGCGGGTCCGGGAAGGGAATTTTGTCCACGGAAGCCGGGAATACAGGCAGTACATGGACCATGAAAAAAGCGGAGAAGCTTACCGGGACTGCATCCGCGGTTTCGGGACCTATCAGTCCTATGATTCATTTGCCGCGATCGGGATCCTGGAGGATGTCTGGGACTGACCGGGCCTGGAGTTCCGGAGCCCTGTTTACAGGTTTTACAGAATTGTTACATTCTCTCCCCCGGATCAATGATACAATGATCCGGGGGATTCTTTCTGCGAAGGAGTGAACGACGCTGGATACGATCTTTCTGGTGGAGGATGATCTGAATATCCGCCGGCTGACGGGGATGCACCTGCAGCTGGCCGGCTACGACGTGCGGGAACTGGAGGACGCTGCCGCGGCGCGGGAAGCGCTGAAGAAGGAGCAGCCGGCGCTGGTGCTCCTGGACATCATGATGCCCGGGGAAAACGGCTTTTCCCTGGGGGAGGACCTGATCCGCAGCGGGCTTCCCGTCATCTTCCTGACGGCGAAGACATCCGTTCCGGACCGGGTGCGCGGCCTGCGGCTGGGCGCGGAGGACTATATCCTCAAGCCCTTTGAACCGGCGGAGCTGCTGGCCCGGGTGGAGAACGCGCTGAAGCGGAACCGGCCGGCAGCCGCCTGCTTTGAACAGGGAGATCTCCGGGTGGACTTCGGGACCCGGGAAGTCTGGCGAAACGGCGAGCCGGTTCCCATGACCACCCTGGAATTCAATCTCCTGAAGACGCTGATTGAATCCGGCCGGACGGCCATGAGCCGGGAGGAGCTGCTCAACGTTGTCTGGGGATATCACTATACCGGGGAGACCCGCACCGTGGACGTGCATATCCAGCGCCTGCGGGGAAAAATCGGGGCCGACAGGATTGAGACCATCGTGCGGTACGGCTACCGTTTCCGGGAGGACGCATGAGAAAAAAGATCATTATCGGAATGCTCCTGCTGATGGTCCTGCTGCTGCCTGCCGCGATTTACCTGCAGATCAGCCAGGGTTTCCGCCTGTCCGTCGCCAACGCCCGGGAGGGCGCCCTCCACGAGGAGGCTGTCATCGCCCAGGCCATGACGTCGGAGATCCGGCGGGGCATGCGGGAGTCGGAGGACGAGCTTCGCCAGGCCGCGCAGAAGACCCGTCAGCAGTTCAGCTCTGACCGCCTGCGGATCCTTTTCTACGCGGACAAAACGCCCCTTACTGCCGGGGTCCTGCCGGAGTCTGCGGCTGAAGCAGGGCTTCTGGACGCGAAGGAGCGTTGCACCTACCTGTCCTCGAAGGAGGAAGTCCTGTACGTGATTCATCCGCTGGACGAACGGGTCCGGCTGATTACGGTCTCGGATTTTTCCGGGATCTATGATATGCGCCGGGAACAGATCACCTACGGCGTACTGGTCTGCGGCGGCGCCCTGGTCCTGGCGGTACTGCTGGCCCTGCTCTTTTCCCGGGGAATCACCCGCTCGCTGAAGAACCTGTCCCGCTCGGCGGACGCCATCCGGAACGGGGCAGCGTTCACGCTGCAGCCTTCCGAACGGAAGGACGAGATCGGGAGCCTGACCAACGCTTTCATCGCAATGAACGGCGCGGTGGAAAAGCGTGAGGAATCCCTCCGGGAACAGGCCCGGCAGCGCCAGCAGCTCGTTGACGCCCTGGCCCACGAGATGCGCACGCCGCTGACAACGGTGATCGGCGCGGCGCGGATGATCCAGAACGATTCGGCCGGCACGGAACTGCGGAATGAGATGTGTGACCTGATCGTCCGGGAATCCCGGCGCCTGTCGGACATGGACGAGAACCTGATGAAGCTGACGCAGATGAACGGCGCGGAGCCGGAAATGGAGGAGTTCTCCCTGGCGGAGGCGGCGCGGGAGGCCCTGGAGGTCACGCCGGAAACGGTCCTGTCCGGGGAGGATTCCGTTGTCACGGCGGACCGGGCGCTGGTCATCCACCTGATGCGCAACCTGGTGAACAATGCCGGCAAGAGCGGCACGAAGACCCCGGTGCAGGTCATCCTGCATCCGCGGGGTTTCACCGTGTCGGACGAGGGCCGCGGCATGACAGAGGAGCAGATCCGCCAGTGCACGGAGCCCTTCTGGAAGGCGGATCCCGCCCGCACCCGGGCTTCCGGCGGCGCGGGCCTGGGCCTGGCGATCTGCCGGTCGATCGCCCGCCTGCATGGGACCGACCTGGTGATCCGCAGCGAACCCGGAAAGGGAACGACCGTCGATTTTACACTGCCGTTACATTCCGTTGAATACTCTGAAACAGCCTCCCCGGTATGCTAAGGCTGAAAGGAGTGATCCATATGTCTGCTCATAAGCGTATCCCGGTGCTGGTGCTGGCCGCCGTGTTGGCGCTGACTTCCTTCCCCTTCCCGGCGTCCGCGGCGGGAGAGGACATCCTGGAACCGGCGCCGGAGGTAATCCTGCCGGAGGAGACTCCCGTCCCGGAGACGGACACGGAAGATGGGACCGCGCCTGTGGAGGCGGGGCCGGACGAACCGGTCACAGAATATACCTTTTATGAAGATCCGTATCTTCCGTCGCGGTACGGCCGCCTGTATTCGGATGACGCGGAGGAGACCGACGACCCGTGGTACATGGGGCCGTACCTGGAGCCTTCGGAGTACCGTCGGGCAATGGAACTGCTGGCTGCCGTGGAGGCAGGGGAGCAGTCCCTCGCGGGCATCCGCTGTCCGGTGCATGAGAATGAGGTGAAGATCGGCGTCTGGCCGCTGGACCCGGGGGATTTCAACGGGGAAACGTATTACATCATGATTCCGCAGCGAAAACTGGAGGACAGGGACCTGCTTTACCTGATCTCCTGCTTCCGGAAGCTGGGCATTCCCTTTGAGCCGAAGGAATGGAACAGCCGCAACTGCCTGCGGGGAACCTATGCCAATCGGGCGACGCGGGATCTTTCGCAGGAGGAAAGCATTCGCATGGCTGCCCTGCGGCACCTGACCGCGAACGGGATGCTGACCGATGCGGATATCCATCCGGAAACGGAATGCAAATCGGTCATGACCCTGTTCGGCCCGTTCTGTTTCTATCCCTACCGCCGTATGACGGATGACGAACTGGCGGCTTTTGCCCTTGTCAGGGATCCGGCCTGGCCTAATGCACCGGACGAGGTGGAAAAGGCCGCGAGGGAGTTTATAGCGGACTACATCCGGCTGCCGCTGTCCATGAAGCTTGATACGGCAGAACTGTCATGGAGTCCCCGTGCCCGGAAAATCGAAGGATATACACTGACCTTCCGGATCGAATATACCGACGCGTACGGGAACGTGCTCCGGACGGAGGGAAAACCGTGCGAAGTCGACGTATATCTCCGCAGGCGGCTGGGCGACGGCGCCGTCATCGGCTGTTCGGCAACGGTACGCTATTATTCCGATTTTCGGGCGCTTGCAGCGAAAGAGTACGCTGAGCCGCTCAGCAAGGAGGAGATTTACGGGATCGGGAAGCAGTGGCTTCTGGATACCCTCGGACTGGACGAGACGAAGTATGCCTGGTGGAATGAAGAGAAATTCGCGGGAAGTTTCTATTCTGTCTGGGCGGACAATTCGGACCGGGAATTCAATGCGTATGTATATCCGGACGGAAGCATCGAGCAGTTCTGCATCAGGGACCTGAAGCTCCCCGGAAACTTTATCGGGGATGTATACGACGAGGAGACGCACGGCACGCCGCCGGTCTCGCTGGAGGAACTCCTGGAGCAGGCGACCCAGGCCCCGCCGGAAGCAGTCCGGCCGGCGGAAACCGTACAGGTTCCGGAAGACCTGTCCGGAATGACCGCCGGGGAAGTATTCCGGCCTAGTGAAGATCCATATTTCCCCGATTACAACGCACCGGATTACGAACACCCGGAAAAGGCGCAGGATGAAGAGTGGATGTACATCCATTCATGGCTGGAGCCGGAGGAACTCGCGCGGGCGAATGCGCTGAAGGCCGCTGTGGAGGCGGGGGAGAGATCCGTGGAAGATCTCAGCTATCCGGAGCATCCGGATGAACTGAAGGCGGGCGTGTATACGCTGGATCCCGCGGAATTCGGCGGGGAAACGTATTACGTCACGCTGCCGGGCCGGAAGCTGAAGGACTACGACCTGCTGTACCTGATCTCCTGCTTTGAGCAGCTCGGTATCCCCTTTGAACCTGAAAACTGGAACAGCCGCAATTGTATGCGCGGATACTATACCCGGGGATCGAACAGGGACCTTTCGGAAGAGGAGCAGGTGCGCATGGAGCTCCTGCTGAAACAGGTCCGGTACGGAGAACTGACCGAAAAAGACGTGCATCCGGAAACGGAATGCCGGTCCGTCGATACCTGGTTCGGCCCGCTCTGTTTCTATCCCTGCCGGCAGATGACAGACGATGAGCTGGCGGCTTTTGCCCTCGTCAGGGATTCCGCCTGGGAGGATGATCCGGACGAGGTGGAGCGCATAGCGCGGAAGTTCGCGGCGGAGATCGTCAAACTGCCGCCGGCGATGAAACTCAGCGAATCGGATCGGTCCCGGATCTCTTATTCCGATCTCACGGAAGGATACGGCATGACCTTCCGGACTGAAAACACGGAAGGGAATGAACCGGCGGCGGACGGCAGGCCCTGCGAGGTTTATGTATATCTGCGCAAACGCCAGGATAACGGCGCGCTGAGAGGCGAGGGGGTGCGCGTCGGTTATGATTTCGACTATGAATCACTGTTTTTCAGGGAAGAAGGCGCCTCCCTCAGTGAAGCGGAGCTGCTGGAAACCGGAAAACAGTGGTGCCTGGACCACCTTGCGACGGATGTTTCATCGTACAGCTTCCGGATCGAGAAAACAGGATGGAGCGACGATTACCGGTGGGTCGAAACAGAACCGGCTGACTGGTCCTGGCATTATTATGTCACACTGGCTCCCGACGGCACCGTGGAATCCTTCAACGCGCAGAAGATGCAGTGAGGGGAGGAATGGAAAATGAAATACAGAAAGATCCATTCGATCCTGTTTTCCCTGGCCCTGGCGCTGGCTATGATCCCCCTTTCGGCGTTCGCGGCCGCGGAGGACGTCCTTGAGTCCGCGCCTGCGATGCCCCTGGCCGAAGAGGAACAGGAAACCGATTCTGCGGAAAACGCGGGGGCCGCCGTTCCGTACCTGCCGTACAGCTACTATGAAAAGGGCGACAATATTTCTGACATCGAGGAGTATTATGCTCCGTGGCTGACGAAGGAGGAGGAGGAAAGGATCCGCCGCTTCATGGCAGACCCGGACCTTCTCCGGAACGCGCCGGACTGCGTGAACATCACGGAGAACGTAGCGGTCGGCGTCTATACGCTGGATCCGAAGGATTTTGACGGAGAAACCTTCCATGTAATCCTGCCGGGTTACCGCATGACCGATGAGATGCTGCTATCCCTGCTTGCCGCGTTCAACCGCCTGGGGACTCCGTTTGATCCGGATCTGCTGAACGCGCGGAACTGCACCCGGGGATACCTGGAAAACCGTTCATTTTCCTACGAGGAAAGCGAACGGGCGAAGGTCATCCAGCGCCAGGTGCACCGCGGCATGATCACGAAGGACTCTGTTCCGGCCGGCACCTTCTGCCAAACCGTAACAGTGGCCGCGGATCCCGAACAGGCCTGGGGCCCCTTTGACAACACGCCCCTCCGCTTCGTACGCTATCCTTACCGGAGCATGACGGATGACGAGCTGGCTGCTTATGTACTCACAACGGAAAGCGCCTGGGAGACCGACCCGGCCGCAGTGGAAAAACTGGCCCTGGACCGGGTCCGCAGCTTCCTGGATGTTCCGCTGGCGCTGACCGTGACCAATGAACAGATGAGCGTGAATCCGGACGGATCGAAGGTGTACATGAATGACTTTCTGATTCCGTATACGGACGGGATCACCGGCAGGCCTGCCAGCCCGGCCGGAAAACCCATGCAGATCCTGGTCTGCCAGCTGCAGCCGGCGGGTTCCGATGAATTGAAACTGGTATATATCTATGTCTTTTACTATTTTGACAATTCCGGATACGACGGAGAATGGCCGGAATTCAGCCGGGAAGAATGGATTGCCATGGGGCGGAAAGAAGCGGAAGGAATCTTCCGGGACCTTCCTGAAATGGAATGGGACCTGGCAGATCCTGAAAGCGAAGAGGACAACACCGTCCAGGTGGGCGCGCAATCGGAAGGGCTGTATGTGGATGTACAGCTGCACCGGTGGGACGGCGGCTGCGATGTCTGCTTCTTCTCATTCGGGCATGCCCCGTGAACCGGATGTATCCCGGCAGGCATGAGACCTGGAAGACGACAGGTGCAAGGAAAAAAAGAGATAGATACGGGATACAATCCCGGTTTTGAACGGGTTACATGAGGCGAGAGTTACATAAGCGATGTAACATTATCAAAACTGAGGTAATAATTGATCATTTGTTGCGCTCCGCGATTATGCGGAGCATTTTTCAGTTGCGCAGAAATAAACATACAGGTTATACTGAATCCAGTATTTTTTGAGCTTTTACAGGTTACCATACGCTCATCCGCGCATATCCATGATGTAAGCGGACGCGCGCAGACTGCGTTATCCGGTCTGCGAGGCGGAAATACCTGAAGACACATACCTGCTGCACCGTTGTAGTTTGCCGGGCAGCGGGATGTCTTTGTTTAAAAACCAGACCGGACAGCGCGCAGGCGCGCTGTCACGGCGGAGCTATGTCCGGAAAGGGGGGATGAGGATGAATGTGTACTGCCTGTTCTGTGAAACGGGAAAATGCAGCGGGATCGCGAAGACTGCTGAGGATCTTTTCCCGTGCAGGGCGATCGCCCCGAAACAGGTCCAACACCGATGGTCCAGGGGAAAACCCTGCGATGTCATCCACGACCTCCTCCCGGGATATGTATTCCTCTATTTTGAAGACAACAGGCCGGAAATCTCCCGGCTGCGGAGCCTGAACGGCGTGATCCGCTGCCTGTCCGACACGGAGGGACGATGCGAGCTCGGCGGAAGCGATGAGAGTTTTGCTCTCTCCCTCCTGAACTGCAACGGCGTGATCGGGAAAACGCAGGTATACCGGGAGGGGGACCGGATCCGGATCTGCGAAGGCGCCTTCGAGGGCGTTGCGGCAGAGATCGTGCGGGTGGACCGCCGGCGGTCGCGCATGATGATCCGGATTCCTTTTGCGAACCGGGATGTACAGACCTGGGTCGAGTACGAGATTATCGAACCGGAATAAAAAAGAACCGGAAGGGGAAGAACAGCGGCAATGAAAGACAGAATGCCTGAATACGCGGCGGAAGCGGAGGAATCCACGGCCCGGAGCTATGCCGGGGTGGATGTGATCGCCCTGCTGGGCAGGGTGGCCGGGAAAATCCACTGGATCCTGCTCGCCGGCCTCATCGGCGCGCTGATCACGTGGTTCTATGTATCAAAAATGGTCATGCCCGTTTACCAGGCGACCTCCAAGATTTACATTGCCGGATCGGACACGACCATCTCCCTTTCGGACCTGCAGCTGGGTTCCACGCTGGCGACGGACTACCAGGAAGTGTTCCGGATCTGGCATGTGCACGAGATGGTCGACGAGCGGCTGGACCTGGACTACAGCTATTCAAAGCTGCAGGGCATGGTTTCCGTCAGCAATCCGAAGAATTCCCACCTGCTGTATATCAACGTCCGGTCCTCGGACCCGGAGGAAGCGAAGCTCCTGGCGGACACCTACGCGGAGGTCGTGCAGGACTACATCACCAATAAGATGGAACTGCGGAAACCGCAGATCCTGGAAAAGGCGAGGACGCCCTATTCCCCGGTTTACCCGAACGTCCGGGAAACCGTGGTCAGGGGATTCCTGGCCGGCACCCTGGGCATGCTGGTTCTCCTGGTCCTGGTTTTCCTGCTGGACGACCGGATCCGCAGCGCGGACGATATCACCCGGGCAGCCGGCCTGCCCACCTTCGGCGTCGTCCCCTGCCAGAACATGGCAAAGAATGCCGGGACGCAGGACGCCCCGAACCCAATCGGCACGCAGGACGTTTCCGACGGAGGGCAGAGCGCGCAGATCCGCGGCGACCTGGCCCTGGATTATTCCGGCGCGGAAGCAATCAATATGATCTGCTCCGGGATGACCTTCACCGGACCGGATATGAAGCGCGTGCTGGTGACCAGCTGCGGCGCGAACGAAGGGAAGACCTTCATCGCCCTGCAGACCGCGATCGGCATGACGCAGCGCGGCAAAAAGGTGCTGCTGGCGGACGCGGACCTGCGGCTGTCCGTGATGCGCGCAAAATACGATATCCGCCTGAACGGCTCCGACAAGGGACTGGCACATTTCCTTTCCGGGCAGTGTTCCGCGGAGGAGGCCGTTTATCCGACGAATATCCCGAACCTGTACCTGCTTCCGGAAGGCGCCTGCGTCAAGACGCCGCTGTCCCTCCTGACCTCATCGGAGTTTGACCGGCTGATGGATTCGCTGGCCGGGCACTTCGATCTGGTGATTGTGGACACGCCGCCCGTGGGCAACGTGATCGACGCGGCGGAGATCGCCCGCCGGTGCGACGGGATCCTGCTGGTGGCCGGGTTCAACCAGGCCCGCGGCCGTGCGCTCCGGGAGGCGGCCAGGCTGCTGCAGCAGACGGGGACTCCTGTCCTGGGCTGCATCATCAACAAGGCCAGGATCAGTCCCATCGAAAAAAGCCGTTACGGATACGGCAGCTACGGATACCGGTATGAATACCGCTCCGGGGGAGCGGATGAAGGGAACGCCCGCCGCTTCCTGCGGAAACTCCGGGGGAACCGGAACCCGTGAACAGGTATCCGCGCGCCGCGCTGCTCCGTACGCTGGTCATTTCGGTGATCTGCGTGGCCGGCCTGCTGGTCCTCCTGCATACTGCGGACCGGCCCGGTCCGGGCGACTTTGACGAGGTCCGGGAGACCGGGAACCGGGCGTTCATGGAGGAAGGCATCGTGACCTGGAACGGACAAAAATACCGGAAAAAGCCAGCGTTGACCGTGATTCTCCTGGGCGGCATTGACAGGACAGCGCCGGGAAACGGAGCACGGACAAGCAGCTACCGGAACGGCGGCCAGGCGGATTTCCTGCTGCTCCTGGCCATTGACCATGGAAACCGGCAGATTCACCAGCTGCAGATCGACCGGGATACCATCGCGGAGGTGACGGTTCTCGGCGTATACGGAAACGAAACCGGCACGCAGCCGCTGCAGGTCTGCCTCGCACACAGTTTCGGGGCCCGGCCGGAGGAAAACGCGAAGTATACCGTGCGCGCCGTCCGCTCCCTGCTGGACGGACTGGAGATCGACGACTACTGGATGGCGGATTACAGCGTCGTATCCGACGTGACCGATCTCCTGGACGGCGTCGCCGTGACCATCCCCGAGGATATGACCGCCGTCCGTCCGGAATGGTATGAAGGACATACGATTACCCTGGACGGGGAGGAAGCGGAAACCTTTGTCCGGACGCGGCAGCTGGTCGGAAACGGGACGAACGAAGAGCGCATGAACCGGCAGGCTGTGTTCATGCGGGCGATGATTGACCGGCTGAAGCAGCGGCTGGCGGACGATCCGTCCTTTGCCGCGGGACTGCTGTCACTGGCAGGAAAAAAAGCGTGTACCAGCCTGTCGGAACAGAAACTCCTCGAGGAGCTCGGCGAATCCCGCGCGTACGAAGTGCTGCCCGTTGACCGCCTTCCCGGAAGGCATGTGATCGCGGAGAACGGATTCGCGGAGTTTTACTGCGAGGAAGGCAGCGCGGCCGCCTGGATTATGGAACACCTGTACAGTGTGAGATAAATAAAGACAGAAGGAGAAAAAAAGATGAAAAGACTGGTACTGTTCTTCCTGGCCGCGCTGATTGCGGCGGTTCCCCTGCTGGCCGGCGCGACGGTCAATTCCCGGGAAAATGAAGACATTCCCGAAACAGGGATCACGGAAATCGTCCCTGAGGACGAGGATGAGCCTGTCGTGGTTCCGGAGATAGATATCGTTCCGGATCCGGAGGATGTGATTGAACTCCAGGAGGAACTGCAGGCGATCTACCAGCTGATGATCCAGTATGTGTACCTGGACGGGACGACCGCCGCGGAAACCTACAGCGGGATCCTGCCGTGCGGCATGTCCTATCATGTTCCGTCCCCGGATGTTGAAGGATATACCGCTTTCCTGCAGCAGGTCAGCGGCGTCATGCCGTCATGCAATCTCCAGTATGTCGTGATTTATGTATCCCCGGAAGAAACCGGACTGGAGGACCTGATCTCCATGTTTGACGCGGAGATCCCGGCAGGGCTCGGCTTCGTCGTGGACAACACCGGCGTCTGCTCCGAATAAGATGGAAACCCGGGATCCGGGGAAAGGAAGATTCGATGAAAAAATGTATCTGCATCCTGCTGGCACTGATCCTGGCCCTGTGCGCATCCGCCGCGTCCGCTGAAAGCGCGGGGGAAGGGACCGGACCGGAAAGCCGCGACTATGAACACGCGACCGTCGGTAACCCCACGAAGCTCGACGGTTGTTTCTTTACCGGTATGTGGGGGAACATCACCAGCGACGTGGATATCCGGGACCTGGTGGCGGGGTATAACCTCGTCAAATGGGACGGCGGCTTTTCGCAGTACCGGTTTGACCATTCCGTGGTCAGCGGGGCGGTCGCCGGGACGGACCGGGACGGCAACCGGCGGTATGAGATCGTGCTCTGCGACGACCTGTATTTCTCGGACGGAACGCCTGTGACCGCGCGGGACTACGCTTTCTCCATCCTGCTGCAGTGCAGCCCCCTGATCAGCGACCTGGGCGGGCATCCGGAAAAGCACGATTACCTGCTGGGCTATGAGGAGTACAGCACCGGAAAGTCCGGAAAACTGGCCGGCGTGCGCGTTATCAGTGACCGCCAGCTTACCCTGATTGTCCGTAAGGAATCGCTGCCGTACTTCTTTGAACTAGCCCGCTTCCGCTTCTGTCCGTATCCGGCCGGGGTGATTGCCCCGGGGTGCAGGGTGTATGACAGCGAGGACGGCGCGTATATCGGGAATGAAACGGATCCGGACGGGGAGCCGCTCTTCACGGCGGACCTCCTGCGGAAGACGATCCTGGATCCGGAAACGGGATATCTTGTCCATCCGGACCCCGGCACGGGACCCTACCGGATCGAATCCTTCGACGGGACGACGGCGGAGTTCTCCGTGAACACCTGGTATAAGGGCAACGAGGACGGCGAGAAGCCGCGCATCGACCGCCTGACCTATACCCATGCCCGGTACGATACGATGATGCAGGGACTGGCGAGCGGCGAATATACGCTCCTGAACAAGATCATGCCGGCCGAGGCAGTCCGCAGCGGGATTGAGCTGTGCCTCAGCGATGACCGGTATGCCCGGGAGGGCTATTACCGTACCGGCCTGACCAGTTTCTATTTCATGCCGGGCAGCGGCGTGGCCCAGAGCGCCGCGGTGCGCAGGGCCATTGCCCACTGCGTGGACAAGCAGCAGCTCACACACAGCTATGTCGGGATCTTCGGGAAGGAGGCGCATGGCCTCTACGGCATGGGCCAGTGGATGTACCAGCTTGCGTCCGGAACCATGGATTATCCGGTCCCGAAGTCGGCGGACCTGACGGATGCGGAAGAGGTAAGCGCCTACCAGGACGCCCTTGCGGAATGGGAGACGATCTCCCTGGACCGCCTGACCCGGTATGACTGTGACCCGGAGGCGGCAGGCGCCCTGCTGGAAGCGGACGGCTGGAACCTGAATGAAGCCGGCGAACCCTACCGTGCCGGAACGGACGCCGTCCGGTACCGGACGGCGGGGGACGGTTCCCTGCAGCCGCTGGCGCTTTCCGTGGCCTTCGCGGAGATGGATGGCATGGACGGGCCGATGAACGAATTCTTCGGAAAGAACCTCGCGGCGGCCGGCTTTGACGTCGTGATCACCAGCGCGCCGGCCGCGGAGCTGGACGATATGATGCATGATCCCGCCGGGGCGGCGTACGACGCGGTCTTCCTGGGACGGAACTTCTCCGCTGCCTTCGATCCCAAGGAAATTTTTGCCGGCGGCGCGGCCATGCTGACCGGCGATATGGCGCCGGACAGCCTGCCGGCGGTGAACGCGGACCTGCTGGCGCTGGCGCGGGAGATGGAACGGACGGAGCGGGACGACATCCTGGGCTACATGAAGAAATGGATGGCTTTCCAGGAATCCCTGAGCGAAAATCTGCCGCTGATCCCCGTATTCATCAATGTGTATTTTGATTTCTATACCCGGGATCTCCACGATTACCGGATCACGGACAAATCCACCTGCGCGGAGGCATCCGTGCCCGCAAGGATGTACGCGGCGGACCTGCCGGCGGAGGAGGAACGGCAGGGCCTGGCCGGCGTGTATGACCTGATCCTGCGGGACGAGCCGGTGGAGGATCTTTCCGTATTTGAAACGGGCCGGAGAACACCGGAAGAGCCGGATCCCGCAGAGGGCGCGCTGGCCGCGTTCCCGAAGGAGATCCGGGAACAGATCCCGGAGGAATACCGCGCGGTCAACGAATTTGTGACTGTCTCCATGGGCGAGCCGAAGAATATCCGGTCCATGACGGTGCGGTTCGCCTTTGAGACGAAGTATCCCGCGGGCGAAAAGGTTTACCTGCTCTTCGGCGTGACGGAGGATAACCGCGTGCAGTGGTTCGCGCGGGAGGCGACGGCTGTTGCCGGCGGCGCGGTCAGCGTCGTCCTGGAGAAGGAGCTGCTGGAGCTCCTGGGCGGGAAACAGTTCCCGCTGGTGGCCGTAAGCAGGCAATGAGCAGGGAATTGCGGGTGCTGGAGATCCTGCGGACAGTTCCGCAGAGCCCCGGCGGAATTGAGAATTTTGTCTTCCGGGCGGTGGAGGGCATGGACCGGACCGGGCTGAGGATCGACTTCCTGTCAGCCTATCCGTGTATGAACCGGGCCTATGTGAACCGTGCGGAACGGACCGGCGGGAAGGTGTACACGCTTTCCTTCCGGCACGGGATGAGAAAGCCGGCCATGTTTGCCCGGATGGTCCGGTTCCTGAGGAACCGTCCGTATGACGTGATCCATGTGCATTCCGGCTGGATCATGGAACTGACCGCCTGGGCGGCCGCGGCGAGGATCGCCGGGACAGGCCGGGTGATCCTGCATTCCCACTGCGCCGGGGCGGATGAGAATCCTTACGCGCAATCCGTGAAAGCGGCCCTGTGCCGGATGCCCGCCGCACGGTTTGCGGACGAATGCTGTGCCTGTTCCCGGTTTTCAGCGGAATATACGTACGGCAGGAAAGCCGCGAACCGGATCCGCGTCATCAGGGACGGAATCCCGGCGGAGCGTTTCCGTTTCAACCCGGCAGTCCGGGAGGCGCTCCGGAGCCGGTATTTTATCCCGGAAACCGGGCTGGTGGCCGGGTATGTCGCCAATTTCTATCCGGTGAAAAACCACATGTTCCTCCTGGACGTCTTCGGGAAGATCCTGGAGAAACAGCCCGGCGCCCGGCTGCTTCTCGTCGGGGAAGGGGAGGAGAAGGACCGGGTCCTGGCTGCCGCGGAGCAGCGAGGAATCGCGGACCGCGTGATCTTTACCGGCACAACGGACCGCGTGCAGGATTACCTGCAGATGATGGATGTGTTTGTTTTTCCGTCCCGGAATGAAGGACTGGGGATGGCGGCGGTGGAGGCCCAGGCGGCCGGCCTGCCGGTCGTCGCCTCGGAAGGCGTCCGGCAGGAAGCCGCGGTGACGGACAACATTGTGTTCCTGCCCCTTTCGGACGGGGCGGAGGCCTGGGCGGAAACGGCTCTCCGGATGGCTGAACGGGTCCGTACGGACCGGACGGAACAGGTCCGGGCATGCGGATATGATATCCGCGAAAGCGCCGGGATCCTCCGGGAAATGTACCGGGCGTCACCGGGGGAACAAAGATGATCAGCGTCATTGTTCCCGTGTACAATGCGGAACCTTACCTGCGCAAGTGCCTGGACAGTATCTGCGGACAGACCCTGCGGGAGCTGGATATCGTCCTGGTCGACGACGGTTCCACGGACCGGAGCGGGGAAATCTGCGACGAATATGCCGCAGGAGACGCCCGGGTGAGTTGCCTGCATACCCCGAACGGGGGCATTTCCGCGGCTCGGAACCGGGGAATCCGGAAAGCGGCGGAATACGGAAACCCGTATATCGCCTTTGTGGACAGCGATGACTGGCTTGAGCCGGATATGTACCGGCGCCTGCTCCTCCTGGCGCAGGAGACCGGCGCGGATATCGCCGAGTGCGGCTTTGTCAAGGAATACGACGGGGTGCGGGATTTCCGGGGCCCAGGGGACCGGACCTGGATCAGGAACGGCGCATACAATGTCCCCGCGCTGCAGGCCCTGCTGACCGGGAAACTGAATGAGGGCGTGTGGAACAAGATCTACCGGACCGGCTGCTTTGATACGCTTCTTTTTCCGGAAGGGCGCGTGAGCGAGGAGATCGCCACGACCTATCTCCGGCTGGAAAACGCCGGGACCGTGGCTGGCACCTCCTGGTGCGGATACCATTACCGGCTGCGGGAAGGCAGCGTGGACAATACCCCTTCCCTGCGGTCGATGGATGACCTCTGGGTCGCCAACCGCGACAAGTATTTCCATCTCCGGGACACCGTCGCGCCGGAAGCTGGCGCCGAAGCGGGCAGGGAACTGGTATCCCTGCAGCTGAAAAAAACTGCCGGAGCGATCCTCCGGAACTGGGCATGGCGGTACATGCTGCCGTCCGGGAACGGCGGGCAGGCGGGGACGGTCCGGGAGATGCGGGATTTCTCCCGGAAGTATATCCCGGCGGCCGGGGAGAAGCCCTGGCCGGCCTACCTGCGGGCGGCCATCTTTCTGACCCGTTTTGATCATCCGGTTTCATTTTTCATTGCATACTCCCTGAACAGGTTTCGCCGGAAAATTTCCGCGCGCAGGCTGTACAAGGCGTGAATAAGACTTTCCGAGCAAGAAAAGGAGAACAGACCATGCAGGTTCCTTTTTCCTCGCCTGATCTTTCCGAACAGGAGATTGAACAGGTCGTCCAGGTGCTCCGTTCCGGCTGGATCACCACCGGCCCCCGGACGGCCGCTTTTGAAAAAAAGATCTCGGAATACTGCGGTACGACGCATACCGTCTGTATGAACTCCGCCACGTCCGCCATGGAGATCACGCTCCGGCTGCTGGGCGTCGGCCCCGGGGATGAGGTCATCACTTCCGCGTATACGTTCACAGCGACGGCGGCTGTGATCGAACATGTCGGGGCGAAGATCGTCCTGGCGGACACGGCGCCGGATTCATTCCGGATGGATACGGACCAGCTTCGCGAAAAGATCACGCCCCGCACCAAGGCGATCATCCCGGTGGATGTCGGGGGCGTCATGTGCGATTACGACCGGATCGCGGAGGCGGTCCGGGAAAAACAGCACCTGTTCGTTCCCGGGGAGAACCGGTACCAGCGGGCGTTCGGCCGTCCGGTCATCATCGCGGACGCGGCCCATTCCTTCGGTGCGGTCCGGAACGGCGTACGCAGCGGCGCGGCCGCGGATTTTACCTGCTTCAGCTTCCATGCCGTCAAAAACCTGACGACGGCTGACGGCGGTGCGGTGACCTGGATCAGCCACGACGAGATCAACAATACTGCGCTGTACCGCGACTACAAGCTGATCTCCCTGCACGGGCAGAACCGGGATCCCGTTTTCCGGGACAGGGCCGACCTGTGGGAATACGATGTGGCCATGACGGGCTACAAATGCAATATGACGGATATCGCGGCGGCCATCGGGCTGGCTCAGATGGAGCGCTACGACGGGATGCTTGCCCGGCGGAAAGAAATCGTACGGCAGTACGACCGCGCCTTCCTGCCGATGGGAATCCGGCGCCTGGAGCACTTCGGGGAGGACCAGGAGGGGAACGCCCACCTGTATATGGCCCGGATCCCTTGGATCGGCGAGGAGGAGCGCAACCGTATCATCCGCGAGATGTCAGATCGGGGGATCCGGTGCAACGTGCATTTCAAGCCGCTCCCGATGCTGACGGCCTACCGGCGGATGGGATTCCGCACGGAGGATTATCCGAACGCGTTCCGTCAGTACCGGAACGAGATTAGCCTGCCGCTGTACAGCCAGCTCCGGCAGGAACAGGCAGACTATGTTACCGGACAGTTCACGGAGATCCTGGCAAAGGTCCGGCCGAACGAAAGGGAAGAGATCTTTGGAACGGGTTCTTCGAAAGTGGGATGATCTCCCGGAGTTCATGCGGATCCCGGAAGTCCGGCCGTACTATGAGTCCCTGCGGGCAAAGCGGTTCCAGCTGCTGCTGAAGCGCGGTTTTGACATCGCGGGCGCAGGCCTGCTGCTGGTGCTGCTCGCGGTGCCGATGCTGCTTACGGCGGCCTGGATCCGGCTGGATTCCCCGGGCTGCCCGGTCTATCGCCAGGAACGGGCTACTGTGTATGGGAAGCATTTCCGGATCCACAAGTTCCGGACGATGACCGTGGACGCCGATCGCACCGGGCCGCTGCTGACGGTCTGCGGGGATCCGAGGATCACGCGGGCCGGCAGGGTGCTGCGGAAGTACCACCTGGATGAGCTGCCCCAGCTGCTGGATGTGTTGGCCGGCAACATGTCCTTTGTCGGAACCCGGGCGGAGGTGATCCCGATTGTGGAACGGTACCGGCCGGAATACTACGCGACGCTGCTGCTCCCAGCCGGGATCACCAGCGAAGCAAGCATCCGGTACAGGGATGAATGCCGGCTGCTGTCGGACGCGGCGGACGCGGACGCCGTTTACCTCCATGAAATCCTTCCGGCAAAGATGCGCTGGAACCTGGCGTCCATCCGGCGCTACCGTTTTCCCCGGGAATTCATGACGATCCTCCGGACGGTTTTCACCGTTTTCGGAAAGGAGTACAGATGAGCATGAAACCATTGAACACGATCGGAAAGCCCTGTATCGCCGTGATCACGAATCATGACGACGATCTTTTCTGCCTGCGCCTGGAGCTGGTCCGGGCGCTGCTGGACGAAGGCTACTCCCTGCTGGTTTCCTGCCCGGACGGCCCCAAGCTGGACCTGATGAAACGGCAGTACGGGCTGCGGCGCGGATGCGATTTCCTGTACGACAATCCGGAAATCGACCGGCGGGGAACCAACCCGGTCCGGGACTGGAAGCTGCTGCGGCATTATTACCGCCTCCTGAAGGAAGTGCGGCCGGCGGCGGTGCTGACCTTCTCCGCGAAGCCCAACGTCTACGCGGGCCTCGCGGCACGGGCGCTGCGGATTCCGGCGATCAGCAATCTGACGGGCCTCGGCTCCGTCCAGAAGAAGAAGGGCATGAAGCGGTCCCTGATCCTGGCGGCCTTCCGCCCGGCGTTCCGCGCCTCCTTCTGCGTGATGATCCAGAATGACGCCAACATGCGTTTCGCCCAGGAGCACCGGCTGATCAACGGTCCCTGCAGGCAGGTTTCCGGTTCGGGCGTGTCCCTGGGACGTTTCCCGCTCCAGGAGTATCCGGACGGCGGGAACGGCACGGACGGACAGGCCGTCGTGTTCAATTACATCGGCAGGATCATGAAGGAAAAGGGAATCGATACCTACCTGGAGGTGGCCCGCAGGATCCGGAGCCGGCATCCCGCGACCGAGTTCAACGTGATCGGCTTTGTCGAGCCGGGTGAGGACCATTACCTGCAGGTCCTGAAGGAGATGCAGGAGCAGGGGATCATCGTGTACCGGGGCGAACAGGAGGACGTCCTGCCCTGGATTGCCCGGTCCCACGCGGTGATCCATCCCAGCGTGTACGGCGAGGGAATCAGCAATGTGCTGATCGAGAACGCCTCCTGCGGCCGGCCGGTCCTGACGACTGACCATGACGGCTGCCGGGAGACGGTGGACAACGGAATCAGCGGATTCCTGTACGATCCGGCGTGCCCCGGGCAGCTGGAAGCCCTGGTGGAGCACTTCCTGACCGGCATGACCAACCGGGAGCGGATGCAGATGGGCCTGGAGGGCCACCGGAAGGCTGTGGAGGAGTTTGACCGGGACAAAGTGGTGAATGAATATATGCGGCTGATCCGCCGGCTGACGGACGAACAGGCGCCGGGACATGTGCGGGGCGAAGCAGCGAAAGGACAGGTCCGGGCGCTATGACGTATCGCGAGGCGCGGGAGAGGATCCTGACGGAGGGAAAACATGCCGAAGACCGGCAGAACATTCTCGTGGAAAAGGTGATCCGGCCCGCCAGCATTTACCTGACGCTGCCGTTCATCTCCCGCGGGACCGCACCGACGACGGTGACGAAAGCCTCGCTTGCCGCGTCCACGCTCGGCTTTTTCCTCCTGGCTTTCGGCGGGAGCCGGACGGTCCGGGTGCTGGGCTGGCTGGCATTGTTCACCTGGGCCGTCCTGGACCATGTGGACGGCAACCTTGCCCGCTGCACGGGCCGCTGCACCGCCCTCGGGGACCTGTGGGACACCATGGCCGGCTATGCCGCCATGGTGTATATCTATTCCGGCGCGGGGATGGCAGCATTCAATGATGTGAATGCCCTGCCGCTCTTCCCCGGCCACTGGTACCTGGTCCTGGGCGGAATGACGGCGGTCTTCTCGATCTTTCCGCGGCTGGTCATGCATAAGAAAAAGTCGTCCGCCGTGGCGGACGGCGCCGTTGCCGCGCTTTCGGACAAGTCCTCTTTCGGCTTTGTGCGAAAGGCGGCGCTGAACCTGCTTTCGCCGGTGGGCTTCCTGATCGTCTTCCTGGGGGCTGCAATCGTGTTCCGCGGACTCGGGCTGTTCATTACGGTCTACTTTTTCCTCAACCTGATGATGATGCTGGCCGCCCTCCGCAGCCTGCTGAAGGAGTGACGGCGGACCGATGAAATACGCCCTGGTCACAGTCTCGGACAGCCTGGTCAACACCAGCATGCCGTACAACGAATTTGCCGTATACCGGCAGGAACACCGTCCGGACTGCCTGCACTTCTACATCGCCCTGTTCGAAACCTGCGTCAGCAGGACCGTTCCGTACCCGGAGGGACTGGCGGTCTTCCGCTGCGGCGGCAGCCCGCGGCGGCTGCGGCAGGCGATGCGGGAGATCCGGGAGCAGTGCTCGGAGGATGGGCGGGAGATCCTCGTCCATCTCCATGAAGGAAAATCCGTCCTTTTCTTCCGCCTGGCAGCCGGCCCGCGGTACAGGCGGCGGACGGTCTATACCGTACATTCCCTCTGGCCCAGGTATTCCTTCCACAACAAGGTTTTTTCCATGCTGGCGGCCCTGATTTCCCGGCGGACGGTCTGCGTCAGCCGTACGGCATACGAAGCATATCCGGCCATGCTGAAACGCCTCCTGAAGGAACGGATCACCTGGGTCCGGAACGGCGCGGACTGCGGGCGGACGGACCGCGCCGGCGGGGAAGGCGCGTCCCCGGCGGAGCTCCTGCGGATGATCTGCGTGGGGCGGATGATCCCGTCGAAGAACCAGGCGGTGCTGCTGCGGGCGGTGAAGGAAAATCCGGGCTGTTCCCTGACGCTGGTCGGGGGCGGCGCACAGGAGGAGGAACTGCGGGCCCTGGCCGGGGAACTCGGGATCGCGGACCGGGTCCGCTTTGCCGGGTATATTCCCCGGGACGAGGTGTTCCGGGAAATGAAGCGGCACGACCTGTACGTTTCCGCCTCGGAATACGAAGGCCTTCCGGTCAGCGTGCTGGAGGCGATGTGCTGCCGGATTCCGTGCGCGGTATCGGATATTCCGTCGCACCGGGAGATCGCGGAACAGTGCCCGTCGCTGGTCCTTGCTGAAAATACGGAAGAGGGCTGGAACCGGGTAATCCGCGGCTTTGCCGGGAAGACCCCGGAGGAACGGAAGCGGGCCGGGGAGGCGAACCGGGAAGCCGCGGAACGCGCTTTCTCCCTGGAACGGATGCATCGGGATTATGACGCGGTCTATGCCGCGGTTCTTCAAAGGAGGCAGGGATAACCCATGGAAAGGAAAACGATCCTGGTCGTTTCGCCGAGCCTCGGAACCGGCGGACGGGAAAAGATCGCCCTGAATACGGTCCGCTGCTTTGAACAGCTGGGGTACCGGGCGGTCCTTGTCGTTTTCCGGCGGTGCGAAACGGAATATCCCTATGACGGCGAACGGGTCGACCTGGACGAGCCGCCCCGGACAGGGACGGCCGGGAGGATCCGGGCCCAGCTCGCGAGGGCGCGGAAGCTGCGCAGCCTGCGGCAGCGGTACCGGGCTGAATGCGTGTATTCCCTCGGGGAGGCTGCGAATATTGCCAACGTGCTGTCCGGCAGGCATGAACGAGGAAAGACCGTGATCTCCCTGCACGGCAACGCGGAACTGCGGACCGGCTTTGTGCCCGGATGGGTGTACCGGCACGCGGACCGGGTCGTCTGCGTCGCGCAGGATATGCAGTACCGGCTGAAACAGTTGTATCCCGCACTGGAAAACACCGTGGTGATTGAGAACGGCTATGAGCTGTCCGCGGCCGGGGCGGGGAAGGACGGACCTTCAGGCAGCGGTTCTCTCCGGATCGCGGCGATGGGACGGCTGAACGAGGTCAAAGGGTTTGACCGTCTGATTACGAGTTTCTGCGTGATCCGGCACGCGGTGCCCGACGCGGTGCTGACGATCATCGGCAAAGGCGCAGGAGAGGAAAAACTGAAGGCCCTGGTGCGGGGACTGGGGCTGCGGGACGCGGTCCGCTTCCCGGGCTTCCTGCCTGACCCGGTTCCCGTCCTGGCACAGCATAACATGTTTGCCCTGACCTCCTATGAGGAGGGCTTCCCCAACGCGATGATCGAAGCCATGGGCTGCGGGCTGCCGGTCGTGGCGTCCGACTGCCCCACCGGTCCCCGGGAGATCCTGTCGGAGGCGTATTCCCCGGAACCGGTGCGGGAGACCCGGACGGAAAAATACGGGGTGCTCGTGGAAAACAGCGACGCCGGGTTCGAGGGACGGTTCGGCGGCGCGGTCGTGGACCTGTGGAACAACCCGGAACAGCGGGCGGCCTATGAGGGAGCCTGCCCGCGGAGGGCCGGCGATTTCTCCCTGGAGAGGTACCGGGAAAAACTGAAGGAGCTGCTGGATGATCCCGATGTCAGGAAGTAACAGGCGGCGGCCTGTCCGGATCGATCTCCCGGTACTGGCGGTCTATTTTGTCCTGGCGCCGGTGCACCAGACGCTGGTGCTGTCCGACGGCTCAACGGTTGTGCGGTATCTTGCCGCCGCGGCCATGGCTGCCTGCATCCTGCAGGGCTGGCTTGAGCGAAGGGAATTCGTGATCCGCTGGGACCTGATCTGGCCGGTACTATTCATGGCCGGATGGTTTGCACTGACGATCCTCTGGGCCCGGTCCCTCTCCGCAGCGGTGTTGAAGTATATCCAGTTCCTGAGCTATTTTGCCCTGATGCTGGTTGTCAGTTCCCGGGACTGGACCGAAGGGGAAAAACGTTTTGTGATCCGGGCGGTCATCCTGGCCTGTGTTTTCTATTCCGGCCGGCTGGTCCTGTCCGCTGCGGCGGCCAGGCGGGCGACGATCAGCTTCGCGCTGAACGACGACGCGTTTTCGGCGGACCAGAACGTCCTGGCCCTCCATATCGGGACCGGCGCCCTGTTCGCGCTGCACGGCAGCGTGACGGAGAAGCGCGGGGTCCTCCGCGTCCTGTGTTTCGCGGGCTTCCTGGTCATGCTGGCCGGTATCCTCAGCACCGGTTCACGCGGCGGGCTGGTTGCCCTCGCAGCCGCGGCCGCCTGGCTGGGAATCCGGTATTCACGGAACAGCGCCCGGGCCCGGCAGATCCTTCCGAAGGCGGTCGGCGCGGCGGTTCTCCTGGCCGGGGTGATCCTGGGGCTCAACCTCTGGAACAATGAGACGATCGTCAGCCGGTATTCGGAACTGACGCTCGCGTCGCTGGCAGGCCGGCTGGAAATCTGGGGAGAGTACCTGGAGCTGCTTTTCCGCCGGCCGCTGGGCTTCCTCGCCGGCTACGGGATCGGCTGTGAAACGCTGGAGCACGCGGCCTTCCTGGGACGGAGCTGGCAGCGGGCGACGCACAACGACATGCTGTCCCTGGTTTGCCAGGCCGGAATCCCGGGCCTGCTGCTGGCGGGTGTGCTGGTCCGGAAGGCCTGGAGCCGGAACGCCCGGCTGCGGGACTGCCTCGGAAGGGCCTGCGTCTTCCTGGCGCTGATCGGATCAATGGACATCAATTTTTTTATGACATACGGCTGGTGGAATGCCCTGATCTTTGCGTTCATCGGCATCGGGACGGCGGGACCGTCCGGGAGGAGCGAAGCGGTTGGAGCCTGTTAAAGTGCTTTTTGTGGTCGGGACGATGGAGATCGGCGGCGTCCAGTCCGGCATCATGAATTTTGTCCGGACCGCTCCGCGGAACGAGGCGGTGTTCGACCTGGCCGTTCTTTCCGGAAAAGAGGGATTCCACGAGGCGGAGTTCCGGAAGTACGGGGAGATCACGCATATCCCTTTGATCCGGGGGAAGCGGAAATGGATGAATCCCTTCTGCATCCTCCTGAACAACCTCCTCCTGCGGCACCGGCTGGACCGGTTCTTCCGGGAACACCCCGGGTATGACGCAGTCCATACCAAACTGCTGGAGTATACGGCGGCCGCGCTGGAAGCGGCGATACGCGCGGGCGTTCCGGTCCGGATCGCCCAGAGCCACGTGGACAGGCCGGACCGGATGAATCCGTTCCATACCTGGTATTACAGGCACTGCGCGAAGCGGATCGCAAAGGCGGCCACATGCCGCCTTGCGGTCACGGAACGGGCGGCGGACCTGCTCTTCGGCTCCCGGGGCGCCCGGGTGATCAAAAACCCGACCGTCGATCTTCGCCGGCTGGATCCGGCCGCGTACCAGCGGGTGCCGTATCCGGAATACCGCCTGGTCCAGGTCGGGACCTTCTCCCACCGGAAAAACCAGCTCTTTTCCGTGGAGGTGCTGAAAACCCTCACGGACGCGGGAACGGACGCGCGGCTCATCCTGGTGGGCTATCCCCTGGACGAGCCGGACTATGCCGGCCGGCTGGAGGAACAGGTCCGCGCGTCAGGCCTGGAGAACCGCGTTACCTTTGAGCCGAAGGATTCGGACATTCCGGCCCTGCTGTCCGGCTGCGACGCGATGCTGGTTCCGTCCCTGCGGGAAGGGCTTCCGAACGTGGCGCTGGAGGCACAGGCCATGGGCGTGCCCTGCTTCCTTTCCGATACGATTACCCGGGAGACGGACTGCGGCCTGTGCACTTTTCTTCCGCTGGAGGACGGGCCGGAACGCTGGGCGGAAGCGATCGCCGCGTACCGGGAGGAACATGGCCGCCGGAAGATCCCGGCGGCCATGTATGACTGGGATCACCGGGCGATCGTACAGGAATACCTGCGAATCTGGCGCGGGGAGGACGTGTGATGTTTTTCAGCATTCTGATCCCTGTTTACAATGTGCAGGACTATCTCCGCCAGTGCGTGGATTCCGTTCTTGCGCAGGATGAACAGGATCTTGAGATTCTCCTGGTGGACGACGGTTCGCAGGACAGGAGCGGGGAGATCTGTGACGAATACGCGGGGCGGTATCCGGAAAAGATCCGGGTGATCCACCGGGAGAATGAGGGCCTGGTCTCCGCGCGCCGTCTGGCCCTCCGGGAAGCAAAAGGCGACTGGTTCGTCCACCTGGATTCTGACGACATGCTGACGCCCAGGGCGCTTTCCGCCATCCGGCGCGCGGCGGAACAGACCGGCGCGGACCTGGTGCTGTGCAAGGCGGCGTACGGGGATGAATCCGGGGAACGGATCGAACGGGAATCCGACCTTCCCTTCGGGGACCTGGAGGTCTTCGGGGACAAGCATCCGCTGTATATGCAGTTCCTGTACGGGGGACAGCTGACCGCGATCTGGCAGAAGATCGCCCGCCGGGACGTTACCGACATCGATACGGATTACAGCCCGTGGTACGGCGTCGGCATCATGGAGGACCACCTGCAGTCGCTGCCCCTGCTGGACCGCAGCCGGCGGCCGGTCTTTCTGGACCGGGCGGTTGTATATTACCGGATGAACCCGTCCGGCATGACAAAGCAAAAGACGTTTGAGAAGGCCCTTGCCGCATTCGCCTCCGTGCGGACGGTCCTGGCAGAGGAGGAGCCGTACCGCCGGAAATGGGAGCTCTTCACGGAGGAGGAGCGCCGGGTCTGCGCCAAGCATATCAAAACGTTTTACCGGCTGATCGGGGACGTCTACCGGTCCTCGGAGGACCGGGACCGGCTGTACGGATTCCTGCGGTCTGTGGCGGAAGATCCATTGATCCGGAAGGAGTTCCGCCTGGCAGACCTGACGAAAACAGGTCCCCGTGCGCGCCTGTGCTTCCGCCTGATCTTCCTGCGGAAATACAGGTCCCTCCGGATCCTGTTTCAATAAAGGGGAATAAATGTTACTCAGTATCCTGATTCCGGTCTTCAACGACGCGCCGTGCCTCAACGCCTGCCTGCGTTCCGTGACGGCGCAGGACTGGAGCGACTGTGAAATCCTGCTGTGTGACGACGGCTCGTCGGACGGAAGCCTGCCTGCCTGCCGTTCCTTCGAGGCGCTCTATCCCGGCCGGGTGCGGGTTTTTCATCATCCGGGGAACCGGGGCCCCCTGCTGACACGGCGTGATCTGTTCGCCGAAGCATACGGGGAATACCTGTTCTGTATGGACGCGGACGACGAACTGATGCCCGGTGCTCTGGAAACCCTGAAGAAAACCATCCGAGAGACCGGCGCGGACATGATCCTGTTCGGCGCCGCCTGCGTCCGCGCAGACGGGACGGAGGAACGGATGGAACCCGGTCTGGAGGACCGGCGGCTGTATACCGGGGTGGACAAGGCCGCCGTGCTGGAACTGGCCCTGACCGGCCGCAGCGAAGGCAGTATGTGCTTCAAGGCCTTCCGCCGGAGCGTCGCGGACCTGGAGACGGACTACAGCCCCTGGAGGGCGCTGGTAATCGGGGAGGACCGGTTCCAGTCCTACCCCCTGTTTGACCGGGCATCCTCCGTATACTGCCTGCGCTTGCCGCTCTACCGGTATATCAAACGCGGGGACGGGCTCACAGGGCATTCCCGCAGGGACTTTTATGACCTGCGGAAAATCCTCTGGGAGCGGGAGGACCGGTATCTCGCCTCCTGGAACATCCGCCCCGGATGCCTGGAGGAGATCCGCCGGCGGCGGTGCTGCGAGCTCATCAATCATCTCGGGCGCAAACGCTTTACCGGATCCCCGGAAGCCTTTTCCGGGGAAGCGGACCGCATCCGGCAGGACGGTCTGTTCCGGGAAGCGTTTTCAGGAACGACCCTGCCGCCCCGGTACCGGCGGTACGGACAGCTGCTCCTCGCGGGCAGGGATACCCTGTTGTTTCTTGCCCTGAATGCTGAACGTCGGGCGGCCGGACCGGTACGGAAGGTCCGGGCACTGCTCGGAAAGGAAGGTTGAAGATGCGGATCGGGATCCTTTCCATGCAGCGGGTCGTGAATTGCGGGTCTTTCCTCCAGGCGTATGCGCTCCGGCAGACGGTGGAGGATATCGCGCATGCCCCGGTGGAGTTCATTGATTTCCCGAACCCGCTGGACGGGGGAGCACCGGCGGAGGAATCCTTTGCTGCCGGCGCCCTGAAGCGGGGAAAGCACCTGCTGCTCCCGCAGTACCGGCAGTCCGAACGCAGGAAGATCAGCAAGCAGAAGTTTTACAGGCGCTGGAAGGCGGACCTGCCGCAGCTGGGCCTGCCGGCCAGGCCGGCCGGTCCTTCCGGGACCTATGACCTGGTGGTTGTCGGCAGCGACGAGGTGTTCAATCTCTGCCAGTTTACCGACGCGGGGAAGGATGTGCCCTGGCAGCTGCTGGGCGAAGGTCTGCAGACCCGCCGGCTGATCTCCTACGCGGCGTCCTGCGGACAGACGGATGTCCGTTCGCTTTCCGAAGCCGGGGCGGAGGAGCACTGCGCCGAGGCGCTCCGGCGGTTCGACGCGCTGTCCGTCCGCGACTGGAATACAGACGATACGGTCCGCCTGCTCAGCGGGCGGGAAGCGCTGATCCACACGGATCCGGTACTGATCTCCCGGGATTTTCCCCGGTCCGGGACCCTCCGGAAACCCGCGCGCCGCTGCCTGCTCATCTACGCCTATTCGGGGCGGATCAGCGTCCCTGGGGAGATTGAAGCCATCCGCTCCTTTGCGAAGGAAAAGGGCCTGCAGATCATCTGCCTGAACAACGCGCAGACCTGGGCGCGGAAAACGGTGACGGTGTCTCCCTTTGAGGTGCCGCGGTGGTTCGAAGCCGCGGAGTATGTCGTGACGGATACGTTCCACGGGGCTGCGTTCTCCATCCGGACCGGCGCCCGGTTTGCCGCCTTTGTCCGGGACAGCAACCGGAACAAACTCAGTTCCCTGCTGGGGCAATTTGATCTGGAGGACCGGGAGGTGACGGCGGCCAATCCGCTGCGGGAGGTCCTGGAGCGCCCGATCGACCAGGTGCGGGTCAGCTTTCGGCTCCGGGAGGAGAGAAACCGGGCGGTGGAATACCTGCGGGAAGAAATCGGAAAGGCGGCAGACCATGCGTAAACCGGATATCTGTTTTCTCCAGTATGACTTGCGCGGGGGCGGAGCGGAGCGAAAGGTCTGCACCCTCGCGAATTATTTTGTTTCCCGGGGGAAAACGGTGGATATCGGCCTCTTCGGAAAGAATACGGTCGCGTATGCGGTGGATCCCCGGGTGAATGTCACGTATATCCGCCGGGACAGCTTTGAATACCGCAATGAGGCGGAAAAGAGGTTTCATTCGCTCCAGGCCGGCGCGGAAAAAGCGCTCTGCGGGATTGCGGGGCTGGCTGGCGGCAAAGTGAAAAAACGGCTGGAGGGCCATCTCCGCAAGCGGGACGATTATACCCTGCCGATCCGGCGGTATATCCGGAACCGTGCCGGCGGGTCCGTCTTCATCAGCATGATGGCCAGTTCCTACCTGGAGGTGCGGCGGGTGATGCGGCCGGTCCGGGGAAAAGCGGCGAAGCTCGATTACCTGGTCATGGACTGCAACAATCCGAAATACAATGCCTCCCCGGCGGTCCACGCGAAGCGGCTGGCGGAGTATCCCAAAGCCGCGCGGGTCCTGGTCATGACGCAGCGGGCGAGGGATTTCTTTCCCCCGGAAATCCGGGATAACTGCAGCGTGATCCCGAATCCGGTCCGGGATGACCTGCCGGAACCGTATACCGGGATCCGGCGGAAGACCGTGGTCACCTTCTGCCGCCTGAATGCACAGAAAAACCTGCCGATGCTGATCGGTGCCTTTGCCGCGTTCCACAAGCGCTTTACGGACTATACGCTGGAGATCTACGGGGAGGGCGAGGAGCGGGAATCCCTGGAGCGGCTGATCGCGGAGAAGGGTCTTTCAGACGCCGCCCGGATTTTACCCTTTGATCCGGCCGTCCACCGGAAGATCCGGGACTGCGCCATGTTTGTCTGCAGCTCAAGCTGGGAGGGCTTCTGCAACAGCGTCCTGGAAGCGCTGGCCCTGGGGATGCCTGTGATCTCCACGAATTATGAATTCGGGGCTTCGGAAATGATCCGGGATCATGTGAACGGGATCCTGGTGCGGGTCCGGGATGAAAAGGGCCTGGCAGACGCGATGGCGGAGGTGGCCGCGGATCCGGCACTGGCTGCCGGCCTGGGTGAAAGGGCCCGGGAAGCCCGGGAATTCTATTCCGCGGAAGTGATCGGCAAACGGTGGCTGGAGGAGATCGACTGCGTGAAGAGGGAACAGCATTGAAGAAAAGGATCCGCATCGACCTGCTGTCCCGCGCCCATCACCTGAACCAGCCGCTGACCGGATTCCACCGCTGGGCAAAGCTGAACGGGTATGCCCTGGAGATCCGCGACTGCACCGCCGGCAGTAAATACAGGGTCCGCAAGACCGCGCTGGTGGCTGCGGTGGACGGGCTCCGCCTGGTATATGACATGGCGGACGGGTACCAGTCCCCGGAAGCCATGGAATCCCTGCTGGGCTGCTGTGACTTTTATTTCAAGCGATCCTTTTCCGAAGACGTCAACCAGGCCATGGGGTACCGGAAGGTATACCCCTACGGACTGAATTATGATGTGACCTGGGCGGGAAATCCCCTGACCCTGGGCAGGAAGGCCGGAATGCTCCGTACCGCGTGGGAGACAGTAAGCGGGAGGCTTGTCACACCGGAAAAAATGGAGCAGCCTTCCGGCCGGGAAGAAAAGGGCGTCCTTTTCCTTGCCCGTCTCTGGCGGGAGGAGCCGGGACTGACGCCTGCTGAAAACAGGGAGCGCAGGGAGATCAACCGGACGCGTATCCGCCTCCTGCGGACCCTGAATGAAATGATCGGAGAGCCGGTAATCGGCGGCCTGCGGGATGATCCGGTGGCCGCGGAAATGGCCCCTGACCTGGTCCTTCCCGCGCGGCTGACGAACCGGAACCGGTATCTTGCCCTCATGAGGCGGGCGTCTGTCTGTGTGGCGACCACCGGCCTCCACGGCAGTATCGGCTGGAAATTCGGGGAATATATCGCGGCGGGCCGGGCGGTGGTCAGCGAAAGCCTGCGCTATACTGTGCCCGGACCGTTCCGGGAAGAAATGAACTACCTTTCCTTTGCCGCGCCGGAGGAATGCGCGGAACAGGTCCGGTTCCTTCTCAGCCATCCGGAGAAGATCCGGTCCATGCAGGAGAGCAACCGGGAGTACGCCCGGGATTACCTGAAACCGGAACGCCTGATCGGAAAGACCCTGGAGACCGCCGGAATCAGGGGGAAGGAAACAGGATCCCTGTGCTGAAAAGGACGCGAAGATGAACCAGCCTTTGATCACCGTCATCATTCCTGTGTACAACACATCGGAATACCTGGCACAGTGCGTCAGGTCCGTCTGTACCCAGACGCTCCGGGACATCGCGGTCGTCCTGATCGACGACGGATCGACCGACGGCAGCGGCGCACTCTGTAACCGCTTCGCGGAGGAAGATCCGCGGGTGAAGGTGTTTCATACGGAAAACCGGGGACACTACCTGGCACGGAACATCGGGCTGGAGGAAGCGCGCAGGAACGGCAGCAGCCATATCGGCTTTGTAGACAGCGATGACTGGGTCGATCCGGGAATGTTCGGAGCCCTGCTGGACCGGGCGCTGGAAACCGGCGCGGACATCACGGAATGCGGCTGGAGGGTGGAGTACCCGGACCGGTCGGACGAATGGCTGCCGGCGGAAGGCGTTTTCGGCACCCGTGACGCATTGTATGAGCTGTTCAGGGGAAAGGCCCACGACTATTTCTGGAACAAGCTGTGGAAGGTTTCCTGCTTCGACGGGTTCTCTTTCCCGGCGGCGCAGGCCTATACCGATATGATCATCACCTACCGGCTCGTCGCGCGCGCAGGGAGCGTTGCCGGAGTAGGGAAGGCGTATTACCATTACCGGCAGACGGGCCGGAGCATCGTCTACCAGCATGACATGCGGCTGCTGACCATGTGGACGAGCAATCTCGAAAAATATGAGTATATCCGGACGGTGATGAGCTCCCGGCTGGAACCGGACCGGTACGCAATCATTGAAGGAGACCAGCTGCTCAAGTGCGTCACGTCCGCCGCGAAGAACTGGGCCTGGTGGAACGGGAACCCGAAAGAGGAGCGGGAAAAGCATCGCGGGGAACCCGGCCGGATGGCCGCATTCCTCCGGGAGCATGTCCCGCCGGCCGGCCGCCGGGGCTGGAGTCCGCGGATCCGGGCATTCTGCCTGGCGGGGCGCTTTCCGGGCCGGCTGACCCTCGCACTGGCCTGGCAGGTCAACCGGCTGGCCCGGATGTTCCGGAAGTCCCCGCTGGCACAACGCGGGGAGAGCGCGGCGGACAGGCGTGCCGCGGAGTGCGGAAGATAAAGGAGACAGCGGGGAATCCATGAAGGAGATCAGGAACCTCCGGCTGCTGGAGGAAACGGGAAAGAAAACGATCTGCGTCGTTACCTGGCAGCTGAACGAGGAAAAACGGAACAGGGCACTCCGGAGGGCGCTGGAGGAGAACGGATTCCGGGTCCGGTTTGCCGCGGGGATGGACGGGCTGATGCGCCGGTTTGTGCGGCTGAAGCTTTCCGCGCGCCTGACCGCGCGCGAGCACTGCACCCAGGCAGTGAAGTATGCCCTCCTGGCGGCCCGGCGGGCGCTGCGGCCCGGCTTGCCGTGCCGGGAGGAGGTCCTGTACCTGCTGGTCTGCCACGGGCGTACCGGTGACGGATGGCTCCATGAAGAGATACAGATCCGGTTTGAGGAGCGGGGCGCCCGGGACCGGCTGTTCTGGTATGACGCGAAAGCCGGAAAGATCATGAAATATGAAAAGCCCGTCCTGGGCTACCTGGAATACAGCGTGGCGAATCACTGCAATCTGCGGTGCAAGGGCTGTTCCCATTACTCAAACCTGGTCCGGGAACCGGAATTCGGGAACCCTGACGCCTTCCGGAAGAACCTGGCCCGGATGAAGGAGCTGTTCAGCCATGTGGAAGTGTTCCGGCTGCTGGGCGGGGAACCGTTCCTGAATCCGGATCTCGGCGCCTTCGTCACGGCGGCCCGGGAGGCGTATCCGGAGGCGGCCCTGAGCGTCGTGTCCAACGGCCTGCTGATCCCGAAGGTGAAGGAGGAGGTGCTGGAGGCGCTCCGGCGTAACAACGCGGAGGTCCAGGTCTCCAACTATCCGCCGACCGTGCGGATGGGGGACGCGATCCGGCGGAGGCTGGCGGACAGCGGCGTGCGGTACCGGATCTCGCAGCCCGTCCTGGAATTCCAGTACGAGGTCGGCGGCGAAGCCGGCGACGCCCGCGGGAACTACCGGCGTTGCGCCCTGCGCCAGGATCATATCCTGGATGACAGGGGCAGGCTGTGCCTGTGTACCAACCCGGTCGTGTACGACGAAAACAGGGGACGGCTGCGCACAGAGCGGGAGATTTCGGAGGAGGACTGGATCAGCATTTACCGGGTCAGGGACGGCTGCGAGGCCCTGCGGGCGCTGCACCGGCCGGCGCCGTTCTGCCGGTACTGCCTCACCCGGAAAAAGATCATGTTCCCCTGGAAGGGAAATTACCCGGAGGAGCTGACGCGGCAGAACGTCCGTGACTGACCCTCCGGACCCGCAAAGGAGTCTTATGCGAATTCTGTTTACGGCGCCCCGGTTCCATACCAACCAGGTGCCGGTCGTGAAGGGACTGAAGGCGGCGGGGCACGATGTCTGCTATTTCGTCGCGTTCACCGGCGCGACGGAAGATCATTCGGACTGCGTGCCGACGGTGCTCCGGCCCTCCCGTACGACGCTCCGGGAAGCGCGCACGCTTTCCCGGAAAAAGGCGGAGGGGGAGGCGGAGACCGCTTTCGGGGGACATTTCATCCCGGATCTCCCGTCCCTACAGCGGGCTTTTGAAACGTATATGCCGGACCTGGTGATCTGCCGGGGAAGGACGAACCTGACGCTGTGCGTGAACGCGCTGTGCGCGCGCCACCGCATTCCCTGCCTCCTGTACGACCAGGAGCCTGTGCTTTGCCCGTCCGGAGGCCCTGCAGGCCGTCCGGCCGGGAAGGAACGGACCGTACGGGAGCGGATCGGGATCCGGCTGGACCGGGCACTGAATCCGGAACGCCGCGCCCTGTGCCTCCTGCGGGAAACGACGGGCTTCCCGGCGGTCCGCCTGAGCCCGGTGCGGTACCGACTTCCGGGACCGGCGGGCATGCCCGGGGACCGCGCGTATTATGTGCCGCTGGTGTATGACGCGCCGGAGGAAGCCCGGGACCGGGAGTACATGGCCGGAGGCCGGGTGAACCTGCTGTTTGTCGGAAAGTACCGGGAATACAAGAACATCCCGGTGCTGCTGTCCGCCCTGGAGGAGCTGAAGGATGACGGCCGCTGGCGCCTGGTGATGGCGGGGCAGGCGGTCTCCGGGGAGGAAAAGCGGATCCGGGGCGAAGCCCGGGAGCGGATCGCCCGCGCCGGCCTGGAAGAACGGATCACCCTGCTGGAGAATATTCCATATGCCTGCATGCCGGAACTGTACCGGGCGGGGGACGTACTGATCCTGCCCAGCCGGAATGAGCGGCATGGAATGGCGATTGTGGAGGCGATGGCCCACGGGATGGCCGTGATCTGCTCGGATACCTGCGGCGCCGCCTTCTGCAATGCGGAAGCCGGCGGCGTCACCGTGCCGGAGGGGGACAGCCATGCCCTGGCATGCGCGGTCCGCGGATTCCTCGGGGATCCGGACCGGCTGAAGGAAACGGGCCGTTCCGCTTTCCGGTATGTGCGGGGGAACCTGTCCTTTGATGCGTACCGGGACAGCCTGAACGGCCTTCTGCGTAAGGAGCTCCGTTCGGACCTCCGGATCTGAAGGAAGGGTTCCGGAAGCCGGGGCCGGCGGAATGCCGGTCTGGAAACAGATTGTGAAGCGCATCGGAAAAGCCTGCCAGTCAAACCTGGCAGGCTTTTTCTTTTGTCCCGAGGATCCGGTCCACATAGCCGGTCCACAGGTCCATGATCCGCCGGGGATCGTACTCCTCCCGGACTTTTTTCGCGTTTTCCCCGCAGCGGAGCCGCAGGGCATGATCCGCCGCCATCCTTCCCAGGGCCGCGGCGATCTCCGCCGTGTTTCCGCAGGGAACGAGCAGTCCGTTTTCACCGTTCCGGATCAGCAGCCGCGCCCCGCCGGGGGAGCAGTCCGTCGCCACGACCGGCATCCCGATCGCCATTGCCTCCAGCAGCGCGTTGGAGATTCCCTCATAATCCGATGTGGTCAGGAAGATGTCCGCCGCGTCCATAACCCGGAGAGGGCGGTTTGTCCTCCCCATCAGGCGGACGGCCTTTTCCATTCCGTGCTCCGCGATCCAGGTCCGGATCAATGCCTCATCGTCCCCGGTACCGTAGAGCTCCAGGCGGCAGCCCGGGTGTGACCGCAGGAGGAGCCGGAATGCCCCGAGCATGACGTCATACCGTTTCTGCCTGTTGTCCAGCCGGCCGACGGAGACAACGACCGGCGGACCGCCGTTTGGCCTGACCTGGTGGACGATATCCTCCTCCAGGACGGCCGGATTGGGAATGATCGTCCCCCGCGACTGCATGCCTTCAGAATAATACCGCATGGCGCCTTCTGTCTGGAAAACGCCTCCGTCCATCGAATTGATCAGGTTCCAGCATGCTTTGACGTGGCCCTTCAGCACCAGTTCCCTCGACGGGTCGCACCTTTCGGAGATGATGACGGGGATCCCCAGCGTTTTCCCTGTGAGGGACGCGAGGTAATTCGCTGTGAACGTAAAGGAAATGATGAGATCCGGCCGGATGGCCCGGACAGCCTTCAGGATCTTCCTTGTCTGGTCAAGCCGGTCCAGGTACCGGATCTTCACGGCTTTCGCGGGGATCACGGTGACCCGGCTGTCCAGCCTTCCGGCGTCGCCCGGGTTCTTCAGGAGGTTGACCAGGAACACCCGGTCGCCCCGTTCGGCGAATCCGCTGGCGGTGAAGCTGATGATCTTCTCCGCTCCGCCGTAGGACAGGCTGTTGGCGATAAAACAGATCTTCTTCATCAAAAGGTCCTTTTCTCTCCTGTGCGCAGAAAGTGTTTCCCGGCGGGATCTGCCCGGGTGACGGCAGTATTATAGCATGCCGCGGCGTCTTCTTCCAGACGTTTCTTCCGGGATTCCCGAACCCAAAACTCCGTCCGGAAGGACGGAGTTCCTGTTATTCATTTCCGGCGGGAAGGACGGTCATCTCCGCGTCCACCAGGTGGAGATACGGCACGCCGTCCTCGTCATATTCCTCCAGCCGGCCGGTCACGGTGATTTCCGTGGTGGGTTCCGGGTAATCCTCCGGCCAGGCATGCTCGCCGGCCAGGACGAATTCGATGCCCGCCTGGCAGCAGGCTGTCGCGTCCGGGATGACGCAGGAGTGGTAGACGATATCCCGCTCCGTGGATTCAAAGGCGTCGTAATACCCGGCGACTTTGATGATCTTTCCCAGGTACGGCCCCGGATCGTTCATCATATTGTACACCTGCGCGTACACCACGGTGCCGCTGAGGACGGACAGGTCCAGGTCCACGGTGACGGGTTCAGGCGACGCGGTTTCCTGCGGCGCGGCTTTGGGCGGGTTGCCGCCGGAGGCGGAGCAGGAGACCGCCAGCAGGGCGGCAGCGCAGAGCAGCAGGACAGCAAGCGTTTTTTTCATTTCCGGAAACCTCCTTTACAGGCAGAAATGAGGCAGCATACCAGGAACGCGGCGATGTCCGCCGCGACGATCGTGGAACCGGCGGGCGTGCCGGTTACGATGGAAACCAGGAGCCCGGCCAGCGCGCACGTGACAGACAGGACCACGGAGCAGACCGTGACCGACCGGAAGCTTTTGAACAGCCGCATGGCGGACATGGCCGGGAAGATCACCAGGGCGGAGATCAGCAGGGATCCCACCAGGTTCATGGCGAGCACGATGATCACGGCGACCACCACGGCAATCAGGAGGTTGTACGCGTCCGCACGGATGCCGGCAGCCCGGGCAAAATCCTCGTCAAAGGTTACGGCGAAGATCCGGTTATAGAAGAACACGAAGATTCCGGTGACGGCCAGGGACAGCGCTCCGCACAGCCAGACTTCTTCCCGTTTCAGGGTCAGGATCGATGTGGATCCGAACAGGGTCGAGCACACGTCCCCGGACAGGTTGGTGGAGACGGAGAAAATGTTCAGCAGCAGGTAGCCGATGGCCAGCGCGCCGACCGAGATCATCGCGATGGCGGCGTCGCCCTTGATGCGCGTGTTCCGGCCCGTGCGCAGCAGCAGGACCGCGCAGGCCACCGTGACCGGGAGGACGAACATCATATCGTTCGTGAGGTTCAGGACCCCGGCGACGGCCATGGCGCCGAAGGCCACGTGGGAAAGGCCGTCCCCGATGAAGGAGAACCGCTTCAGCACCAGCGTCACACCCAGCAGGGAGGAGCACAGGGCGATCAGCACGCCGACGATCAGCGCGTAGCGGACGAGGGGGAATTCCAGGTACATTCCGATTTTTTCGATCATGCCGGATCCCCTCCCTTCCCTTCCCGGAAGCGCAGGAAGGCAGGATTTTCCAGGTATGCCTCCCGGGTCCCGAAAAAGACCGGTTCGCCGATGTGCAGGATGTGCGTGGCGTATCTCATCGCGGCCGGCAGGTCGTGGGTGACCATCAGGATGGTGGTTCCCTCCCGGTGCAGCGACGCGATGAGGGCGTACATGTCCTCTGTGACCCGGGGATCCAGGCCGGCGACCGGCTCATCCAGGAAGAGCAGTTCCCGGGTGGCGCACAGCGCCCGGGCCAGCAGCACGCGCTGCTGCTGCCCGCCGGACAGCTCCCGCCAGCAGCGTCCGGCCAGCGCGCCGATTCCCATCCGTTCCATGTTCTGCTTTGCCAGGGCCTTGTCCGCCTTCGAATAGAAAGGCCGCCGGCCGAGCCGTGCCTGACAGCCGGAAAGGACGACTTCCCGTACGGAGGCGGGGAAATCCTCCTGCAGGCTGGCCTGCTGGGGCAGGTAGCCGATCCCGTTCGCCCGCAGGCCGTCCCCGAAGAGGATCTTCCCCAGGACCGGTTTTTGCAGGCCCAGGATCGTGCGCATCAGCGTGGTCTTTCCGGAGCCGTTTTCTCCGACGATGCAGAGGTAATCCCCCTTGTCAACGCGGAAGTCCAGGCCGCTGACAACCGGATGTCCCTCGTATCCCGCGGCCAGGTTTTCACAGGTGATCTGTGCCATGTTTCCACCTCAGGAAGGCGCAGGGGACCGGCTGTCCGGCCCCCGCGCCGGAATGTCAGTTGAGTGCTTCTTTCAGTACGGCCAGGTTGTCTTCCATGATTTTCAGGTAGGTCGCGCCCTGCACGATATCGTTCGCGGTCGTTCCCTGCATGGAGTCGAGGGTCAGCAGCTTCTGGTTTTTATCCGCCGTGCTGCCGATGATGGTTTCCGCGATGCGGTGGTCCCTGCCTTCGATGGTCAGTACGGCGGGGAGCTGCAGTTCGTCTGTCTTCTTCGCCAGGAAGATGACGGTCTCGAAGCTGGCCTCCGTCTCCGCGGAGCAGCCGACGAACGCGGCGTAATAGGTGAGACCATAGTCGTCGGTCAGGTAACGGAAGGGGAAACGGTCGCCGAACAGCAGCGTTTTGTGCGCCGCGGAATCCACGGCTTCGGCATACGCCGCGTCCAGCGCCGCCAGCTTCGCGCCATACGCTTCCGCATTGGATTTGTAGCTGTCCGCGTTCGCGGGATCCTTCTGCGCCAGGGCGTCAGCGATCGCGGAGGTAAAGACCTGAGCGTTGCGCAGGGAGAGCCAGACGTGCTCGTCGATCTCGGCCTCTTCCTCTTCGCCTTCTTCGCCCTCTTCTTCTTCGGCTTCCATGCCTTCAACGATCTCCTCGGCCTTGGCGTTCTCCCCGAGCGCCTCCACCAGGCTGATGACGGTCCTGTCCGGATTGACGGCTTCCGCCAGGGCGTCCTCCGCCCACTCGTCGGATTCGCCGCCGACATAGATGAACAGGTCACAGGTTGCGACCTTCAGGATGTCCTGCGCGGAGGGCTGGAAGCTGTGCAGGTCCACCCCGCTGTCCAGCAGCAGGGTGATTTCGGTGCTTCCCGTATCGCCGGCGATTTCGCGCACCCAGTCGTAGATGGGGAAGATCGTCGTTACGACCCGGATCTTTCCGGCTTCTTCAGCGAGGCCGGAAACGGGGCAGAGGGAAAGGAAAAGAACAAATGTCAAAAGAAGTGCAGTAAACTTTTTCATGATATAAAAAACCTCCGGTTGAAATGATTGAACTGAAATCAGGGCACAAAAAACAGAAACCCCTGCCGCAGGGCCGCCCGACAGGCAGACGGATCCCGTTCAGAAGGTTCCTGTGCGGATTCAGTTAATCATTCAGCCGGATTTTCCAGCTGACCAGCGTACCGGAAGCAGGGGCGGGCATTCCGGACAGGACCTGCCGGAAAAGACGGCAGGCTCCGGGCGCGGAAAGGCCGAAAAGCACCAGGATGACCAGGCCCAGGGCCTGCAGGAAGTTCACCGCTGTCGCGATGGTCCGGCAGACGGGGCAGTCTTCCCCGGTGCAGTGGGTATGCCCTGCTTCATGGACGAGGTAAGCGGATGAGACGAACAGCGCCAGCACGAAAACAGCGCAAAGCAGCAGCACGCCGGTACGCTTCATTCTGCTCATTCCGATCCCTCCTTCCGGCATTACGATATATCACGGTTCACGGGTTCTGTCAAATCCGCATTTTTGCATTTTTATGATCAAACTGTTATAATGCAGTATCTTGCTAAAGTATCGGCAAAGAAAGGAAGCGAGAAAGAAAGAACCGGGGAGGAATCAATCATGGCAAAGAGAGACTATTCGAAGATCACTCCTGAGATCAGGGCGCTCGTGCGGCGCATCACGGAGAACGGGATGATCGACCGGGAGCTGTACGACCGGTACCAGGTGAACCGCGGCCTGCGGGACCTGAACGGCAACGGCGTGCTGACCGGCCTGACCGAGATCAGTGAGGTGCAGGGCAAGGATCCGGACGGGAAGCCTGCCCGCGGCGAACTCTGGTATCGGGGTTACAATATCCGGGACCTGGTGGAGGGTTTCCGCCGGGACAGGCGGTACGGTTTCGAGGAGATTACGTACCTGCTGCTGTTCGGCGCCCTGCCGGACCGGCAGGAACTGGAGACGTTTGAGGAACTGCTCGGCAGCTACCGCAGCCTGCCGAACTCTTTCGTGCGCGATATCATCATGAAGGCGCCCAGCACAAACATCATGAATTCCATGGCCCGCAGCGTGCTGACGCTCTATTCCTATGACAACAATCCGGAGGACATCAGCCTGGAGAACGTGCTCCGCCAGAGCATCCAGCTGATCGCCATGTTCCCGCAGCTCGCGCTGCACAGCTACCAGGCCTACGACTACTACCGGCAGGGCAGCTCCAGCTTTTTCATCCACGATCCGGATCCGGCGCTGTCCACCGCGGAGAATATCCTGATGATGCTCCGTCCCGACGGACAGTACACGCCCACGGAGGCCCGGGCGCTGGACATGGCGCTGGTCATCCACGCGGAGCACGGCGGCGGCAACAACTCGACCTTCACCACGCACGTGGTGACGTCCACCGGCACGGATACCTACGCGGCCGTCTCCGCCGCCCTGGGCTCCCTGAAGGGCCCGAAGCACGGCGGCGCGAACATCAAGGTCACCCATATGATGGATGAGATCCGGGATTCCGTACGCGACTGGGCGGACGAGGAAGAGGTTTCCGCGTATGTCCAGAAGATCCTGGACGGGGACGCCTTCGACCGCACCGGCCTGGTGTACGGCATCGGCCACGCGATTTATTCCCGGTCGGATCCCCGGGCGGAGATCTTCCGCGACTTCGTGGAGTCCCTGGCGCAGGAAAAAGGCCTGGAGAAGGAATTCGGCCTGTATTCGGCTGTGGAGAAGATCGCCCCGAGGCTGATCTCCGGCCAGCGGAAGATGTACAAGGGCGTCAGTGCCAACGTCGATTTCTACAGCGGCTTTGCCTACCGGATGCTGGGCATCCCGGAGGAGCTGTTCACCCCGCTCTTCGCGATCGCGCGGATCTCCGGCTGGTGCGCCCACCGGATCGAGGAGCTGCTCAACGGCAACCGGATCATCCGTCCGTCGTACAAGGCCGTACAGGAAAGAAGGACCTACCGTCCGCTGGACGACAGGTCCTCCCGATAAAACAGATGATATGAAAAGTCAGTATCCGGCAGCCGCCAGGATCCGGTCCGCCGTCCGGGCGGCGAGCAGTGAAAAGTCCTTCGTTACGAGGGGCTTTTCTTCTGTCTGTATGCAGCGGCTCAGCTGTTCGACCTCGAGCATGTAGTTGTTCGGCACGGAAACGGTCTTTGTTTCCTTCCGGCCGCCGCGGATCACCGTATAGGGGATCTCCCCGGGCTGGTTGAACTCGTAGGGGGAGTGGATCTCGCCCTCCGTGCCGAGGATGTGGAACCGGTCCAGTCGGTTGATTCCCGGCAGCATGCCGCAGTCCAGGTTCGCGGTGATCCCGTCGCCGTACTGCAGCAGCGCCGAGGTGAAGACATCGATCCCGCTCTCCAGGAACTGCGCCTGGGCCAGGACGGCGTCCGGCTCCCGTCCGATCATGCGCAGCGCCATGCTCATCGCGTAGCAGCCCAGGTCGTACTGGGCGCCGCCGCCGAATTCCTTGTGCAGGCGGAAGTCCGTGTCCGGCCGCCGGCCGGTGATGAACGCGGAATCCAGGTACCGGATCTCCCCGATCGTCCCGGCGTCGATCTCCGCCTTCACCGCCGCCACGAAGGGGCTGTGCAGGTAGGCGTAGGCTTCCATCAGGAGCATGCCGTTCTCTTCCGCCGCGCGGAACATGGCTTCCGCTTCGGCAACGTTCATGGCCAGCGGCTTTTCGCACAGGACGTGCTTCTTCGCCTGCAGGGCTTTCACGGTCCATTCGCAGTGGATGTGGTTCGGCAGGGGGATGTAGACGGCTTCGACTTCCGGGTCCGCCAGCAGCTCCTCATAGCTTCCGTATGCTTTTTGGAAACCGAACTCATCCCGGAACTGCTCCGCCTTTTCCGGGTTCCGGCCGGCGACGGCGTACAGCTCGCAGTGTTCCGCCAGCTGCATGCCCGGGATGGTCTGTCCGCGGGCGATGCCCGCCGTGCCGAGGACGCCCCATTTAACCTTTCGCATGTGAGAACCCTCCCTCGTCAGGTCTGTCGTGTCGTTTGCGTTACAGGATCTTCAGGGTATTGGCACAGAGGGACGGCAGGCGTTCCGGCAGCTGCACCGCCAGCACGCCGAAGTCCTTCGCGAAGGGGACGGGACCGGCACCCAGCAGTTCCACGGAATGCACTTCCTGCTCCGCGAAGCTGCGGAGGGTGACGGTCTCCCCGGCGGCCGCGCCCATCAGGAAGGCGTAGACGGCGCCGTCTTTCTGCACGAAGCGGATGTCGCTCCGGTTCCAGTCGGTTTTCTCCTCGGTGAAGCCGTCGATCTTTACGCGGGTTTCGCCCTCGCCGAAGACGCGCCACGGCCGGGTGCCGTAGACGGCCTCGCTGTTGACGGCGAACCACTCCGCCAGCTTGTCCAGGATGAAGGACGCCTCGTCGTCGATGGTGCCGTCCGGCCGCTGCAGGATGTTCAGGAGCATGACGCCGTTCTTGGAGATGATGTCCACCAGCATCTCGATGATCTGCTCCGGACGCTTGTAGGGGGAGTGCACGTCGTAGAACCAGTTTCCGATGCAGGTGTCGGTATGCCAGGGATCCGGCATGATACCGGGCAGCTGGCTCTTTTCAATGTCCAGTACGCCGACTTTGAAGATCTCCGGCCGCCGGTCCTTCTGCAGGTACACGGCCTGGTTTGCCCCGTGGTCGTCGATGGAGGTGTTGTACAGCTTCGCGACGGCCTCCAGGCCCAGCCTGTAGGTCTCCTCGCGGATGTCTTCGATCTTCTCGTCCATCCAGTGTCCGCCGAAGGGCAGCACGCCGTCGGTGTAGACAACGTCCGGGTGGAACTTTTCGATCATCTCGAAGACGCAGCGCTGCCAGTAGGCCTGGAACTCTTTGTTGGAAGTGTACCAGGGATTAATGCTGCCGGGATCGTCGGTTCCGTGCTCGTAATTGTCGTGGTAGAAATCCCGGTACGCCGGGTCATTGCCGTCATAGGGCACGCCGGCATAGGGGCCGTATTTGTCGCAGCCCTTGTTTACCCGCCACCAGGAGAAGGAGGCGCCCAGGTGCTCGGTCAGGCCGAATTTCATGCCCTGCCGGTCCGCCGCCTTTTTCCACAGGGCGAGGATGTCCTTGTGCGGGCCGACGTTCACGCTGTTCATGCGGTTGATCTTCGAGTCGTAGTTGAAGAAGTGGTCGTGGTGAGTGGCCTGGGTCATCAGGTACCGTGCGCCGGCCTTCCGGTACCGCTCCGCCAGGCCTTCGGGATCGAAGTTCTCCGCCTTCCACATGGCGCAGATATCCTTCCAGCCGACCTTCGACGGATGGCCGTAGTGGCGCAGGTGGTATTCATACTGGGGCGTGCCTTCGATATACATGTTCCGGGCATACCAGTCCCCGAACATCGGGACGCTCTGCGGTCCCCAGTGGCTCCAGATGCCGAACTTGGCGTCCCGGAACCATTCGGGCGCTTCATAGCCGCGCAGGGATTCAAAGGTGGGTTCAAAATGCTGGCTCATCAGGGGTTCCTCCTGTTGTTTTTAAATTTGTTCCCGGTTCTGCGAACAATTTATCCGAAACGTTTTGCATTGTCAAGAAAAACACGACAAATGCGAAGCGGAAAGGGGAATGCGCGAAAAGTATGGTATAATCACTTAATCTCTTCTTTGAATCATCCGGTAAAGGGGACTGAACCATGCGGATTTCAGAACTGCTGAAGCGGGACGGAGTGACCTTCTCCCTGGAGGTCTTCCCGCCCAAGACCAGCGAAAAATACAGCGAGACGGCCGCGAAGGCCATGGAGATCGCCCGGCTGAAGCCGGACTTCATGAGCGTGACCTACGGCGCGGGCGGCGGCACCGGCGAGTTTACGACCGGCATCGCGGCGGACATCCAGAACACGTACGGGGTGCCGACCCTGGCGCACCTGACCTGCGTGTCCTCCACGCGGGCGCATGTGCTGAAGATGCTGGACCTGTACCGGGAGAACGGCATCGAGAACATCCTGGCCCTGCGCGGGGACATCCCGAAGGACGGGAAGGTCTCCGAGGATTACCGTTACGCGGTGGAGCTCATCCGGGACATCCGGGAGCACGGGGATTTCTGCCTGGGCGGCGCCTGCTATCCGGAAGGCCATATCGAGAGCCCCCACAAGTCGGACGACCTGCGCCGCCTGAAGGAAAAGACGGACGCGGGCCTGGACTTCCTGACGACCCAGATGTTCTTCAGCAACGATATTTTCTACAATTTCCTGTACCGGGCCCGGGAGGCTGGCATCAACGTCCCGATCATCGCCGGCATTATGCCCATCACCAGCCCGAAGCAGCTGTCGCGCAGCGTGGCCATGTCCGGAACGGACGTGCCGCAGCGTTTCCGCGCGATCGTGGACTTCTTTGGCGAGAACCCGCCTGCCATGCTGCAGGCCGGCATCGTCTATGCCACGGAGCAGATCATCGACCTGCTGGCCAACGGCATCCGGCATATCCACGTCTACACGATGAACAAGCCGGAGGTCGCCGGCGGCATCATGAAGAACCTGAGTGAGATCCTGAAATGAGTGAAATCAAGATTCCCGTAGGGGAGGCCCTGCGGTATATGCGTGCCGCCAACGCCGACCCTGATACGCGTCAGCTGGCCGAGGACACCGCGCGGATGCTGGAGAAGCGCGTACAGCCGCGGTACCTCTGGCGCGCCTGCCGGATCGACCGGACCGGCGGGGAGGTCTCCCTGCCGGAGGCCGGCCTCGCGCTGCCCGGAACCCTGGCGGGGAAGATGCTCGCGGAGTGCGATACGGCCGTCCTGATGGTCTGTACGCTGGGCGCCGCCTTCGACCGGATCCTGAACGAGTGGGAAGCCCGGGACATGGCGAAGGCCGTGGTGGTGGACGTGTGCGGCAGCGCCTGGACGGAGGCTGTGTGTGACGCGGCGGAGGCGGAGATCCGCGGCCGCTTCCCGGGCCTGTACTGCACGGACCGGTTCAGCCCCGGCTACGGGGACCTGCCGCTGGACCTGCAGGCAGGGTTCCTGCGGGCGCTGGACGCCGGGCGGAAGCTGGGGATCACCGCCAACGAGAGCAGCCTGCTGATTCCCTGCAAGTCGGTGACAGCCGTCATCGGGCTGTCCGAAAAGCCCCAGGGGGCGAAGATCCGCGGCTGCGGGTACTGCAGTCTGCGGGAAACCTGCGAATACCGCAAGGAGGGGACGGAGATGAGCGCTGCCTGTGGCAGATGAAGCGAATCGGAAGTCCAATGAATAAAGGAGCATGACGAACGCAGTGAAGACAGGCGACTATTATGAATTGAGGACAAAACCTGTGGAGTTTAAGCTTCCGAAGCTGCTGGACGGCGCCATGGGGACCATGCTGCAGAAGGCCGGCATGAAGCCCGGCACCATTCCCGAGACCCTGAACGTCACCGACCCGGAGATGGTCGCGGGCGTCCAGCGGGCGTATATCCGGGCCGGCAGCCAGGCCATCTATGCCAATACCTTCGGCGCCAACAGCCTGAAGCTGAAGAATACGGAATACACGACGGCGGAGCTGGTTTCCGCGGGCGTGAGGATCGCGAAGGAGTGCGCCGCGGAGACCGGCGCGCTGGCGGGCCTGGACGTGGGACCGCTGGGGGTGATGCTGGAGCCCCTGGGCTCCCTGCCCTTTGAGGAAGCCGTCAGCCTGTATAAGGAGATCATGACCGCCGGCGCGGAGGCCGGCGCCGACCTGATCGCCATCGAGACCATGAGCGACCTGGCGGAGACCCGGGCCGCGGTGCTGGCCGCGAAGGAGGTCACCGACCTGCCGGTCTTTGTGACCATGAGTTTTGACGGCACGGGACGGACCTTCACCGGCTGCACGCCGGCGTCCATGGCGCGGGTGTTCGAAGGGCTCGGCGTTGACGCGGTGGGCGTCAACTGCTCCCTTGGGCCGGAGGATATGGTGGATATTATCCGGGAAATCCGGGCGAACACGGACCTGCCCGTGATCGCCAAGCCCAACGCGGGCCTGCCGGATCCCGTGACCGGCGCGTACAACGTGGACGCGGCGGAATTTGTGGAAGCGATGAAGAAGCTGGCCGCCGCCGGCGCGGAGATCTTCGGCGGCTGCTGCGGTACGAATCCGGAATATATCGCGGCCCTGGCGGAGGCGGACCTCCCGGCGTACACAGGCCCCCGGAAGACCGGCGGCGCCGTCTGCACGGGGCCGGTATGCCTGTCCACGGACCGGATCCGGGTCATCGGCGAGCGGATCAATCCCACCGGCAAGAAGCGCCTGCAGCAGGCGCTCCTGGAGGAGGACCTGGACTTTATCGTGGAGCTGGCGATCCGCCAGGCGGACGCCGGCGCGGACCTGCTGGATATCAATGTGGGCTATCCCGGCGTGGACGAGGTGTCCATGCTGACCCGGGTGGTGAAGGCCGTGCAGGGCGCGGTGGACCTGCCCCTGCAGATCGATACGACGAACCCGGAGGCCCTGGAGGCCGCCCTGCGGGTGTACCAGGGCAAGGCGGCGGTAAACTCCGTCAACGGCAAGGAGGAAAGCCTGGAGACGGTGCTGCCGCTGGTGAAGAAATACGGCGCCGCGGTGGTCGGCCTGACGCTGGATGAGGCCGGTGTGCCGGACTCGGCGGAAAAGCGTATTGCCATCGCGCGGCGGATCATGGACCGGGCGCTGGCCCTGGGCATCCCGAAGGAGGACCTGTGGATCGACTGCCTGACGCTGACGGTGTCCGCCCAGCAGGAGCAGGCCATGGAGACCCTGAAGGCGGTCCGCACCGTGCGGGAGGAGATGGGCCTGAATACGGTCCTGGGCGTCAGCAATATCTCCTTCGGCCTGCCGAACCGGATGCTGGTGACGCAGACGTTCCTGGCCTGCGCGCTGGAGGCCGGCCTGACCCTGCCGATCATCAACCCGAACCAGAAGGAGATCATGGATATCATCGCCGCCCGCCGGGTGCTCTGCCGCGAGGATGAGGGCTGCCGGGCGTACGTGGAGCGCTTCGCGGAGGAAACGCAGGAGGCGAAGGCGCCGGCTGCCGCGGCGGCTTCGATGACGCTGGGCGAGGCGATCCGCCGGGGCCTGCGGAACGAGGCCGGAAAGCTGACGGCCGAGGCGCTGAAGACCCGGGACGGGATGGAACTGGTGCAGCAGGAGCTGATCCCCGCGCTGGAGGAGACCGGCGTGAAATATGAGCAGGGCAAGGTGTTCCTGCCGCAGCTGCTGTCCGCGGCGCAGGCCGCCCAGGCCGCCTTCGCGGAGATCCGCGGCGCGCTGCTGAAAAAAGGCGGCGGGCAGAGCGCGGACCGGGGCGAACTGATCATGGCCACGGTACAGGGCGATATCCACGACATCGGCAAGAATATCGTGATCACGGTGCTGGAGAACTACGGCTACCGCGTCCGGGACCTGGGCAAGGACGTGCCGCCGGAGGTCGTCGTGGAGGAGGCGCGGAAGCGGAATATCCGCCTGGTGGGCCTCAGCGCCCTGATGACCACCACGCTGCCGGCCATGGCGGAGACCGTCCGCCAGCTGAAACTCCTGCCGGACCCGCCGCTGGTCATGGTGGGCGGCGCGGTCGTCACCGAGGAATACGCGAAGAGCATCGGCGCGGATTACTATTCGAAGGATGTCCGCGGCGCGGTGAAAATCACCGGGAAAGTTTTTGGCGCCTGAGTCGTTATGTTGTACAGCTGACCGATTGAGTCACTGATGGAGGGATCTGTACGGACTGGAGAAAGGCGTTTCGCATCGCGGAAGCGGTGCTGTGCATCGCGCTGGCGGTGCTGCTGGCGGCGGGGGCCGTCGGCATTTACCTGGAGGGAACCGCGCGCGCCGCGGAGAACCCGCGGGAGAGTATCTATACGGCGGAGCGCGCCGCGGAGAAGCTGGCGCCCGCTGTGCCGCTGCTGATCGCGGCCGCCGCGCTGGCGGTCCTCGGGATCGCGCTGGGCGCGAAGGACCCGAAGGCCGGAAAGCCGGCGGGGAAGGCCGCCTGTGCTCCGCCGGCCGCAGAGCTGAAGAACGCCGGGGTGATCCGGGCTGCCGTTGTCGTCGCGGCCGCCGCGTTCATCCTGGCGGGCGTCCTGAACGGGAGCGCCCGGGATGTGCTCATCAAGGCCATCCATATCTGCACGGAGTGTGTCGGCCTTGGATAAGAAACAGACATGGTGGCAGGCGCACCGTCCGACGACACGGCGGCTTGTCCAGCTCTGGGCCGCGCTGCTTCACAACGCGTACCTGAAGGGCTTTATTGACGGAAAAATCTATGAGGGGGACGCGAAGATCCTCTGCGCCCCCGGACTCAACTGCTATTCCTGCCCCGGCGCGGCGGGCGCCTGCCCCCTGGGCTCGCTCCAGAACGCGCTGTCCGCCTCCGGGCACCGGGCAGGCTGGTACGTCCTGGGCATCCTGCTGCTCTTCGGCGTCATCCTCGGCCGGACGATCTGCGGCTGGCTGTGCCCCTTCGGGCTGCTGCAGGAGCTGCTGCACAAGGCGCCGACCCCGAAGATCCGGAAGGGAAAGGTGACCCGGGCGCTGACCTGGGTGAAATACCTCATCCTGGCGGTCTTCGTGGGGATCATCCCGCTGTGGGCCGGCCTGGCGGAGGGAACGCCGCTTCCGGCTTTCTGCAAGTATATCTGCCCCGCCGGCACCTTTGAAGGGGCCGCGGGCCACCTGGCGAATCCCGCCAACGCGTCCATGTACGGGATGCTCGGCGCGCTGTTCACGAACAAGTGGATCATTCTCGTCGCGGTCCTCCTGGCGTGCGTATTCTGCTACCGCGCCTTCTGCCGCTTCCTGTGCCCCCTGGGCGCAATTTACAGCCTGTTCAGCCGCTTCGCCCTCGTGGGCGTGAAGGTGGACGCAGGCCGCTGCAACGGCTGCGGCGCGTGCGTACGGACCTGCGGGATGGATGTGAAGCGCGTCGGGGACCGGGAGTGCATCCACTGCGGAAAGTGCATGGATGCCTGCGCCCGGGGCGCCATCTCCCTGAAGGCCGGGAAGATCACCCTGAAGGGACCGGAGACCGGCACGGAGCCGCGGGAAAGGAAGAAACAGAAGAACCGCGGACGGATTCTGTGGGGGATCGCCCTGGCGGTGCTGGCGGCAGCCATCGTGTGGTTCAACTTCCTGGATCCGTCGCTGCAGGGCGGCGAAACGGCCGGAAGCGGGACCGGCGGAGACTTTGGATATGAAGCCGGCAGCACCCTGGCGGACTTCACGCTGGAATGCTACGACGGGTCGGAATTCCGCCTGGCGGATACCCGCGGCAAGGTGGTCGTGATCAACCGCTGGGCCACCTGGTGCGCGCCCTGCGTGGAGGAAATACCGGTATTTGAAGCGTTTTCCAATGCCCATCCGGACGATACGGCCGTGATCCTGGTCCATCCGAACGGGATCACCGAGGATCCGGAGGCCTTCCTGGAGCGTTTCGGCCTGACTGTGCCCTGCGCCACGGACGGCGAAGGCGATCCCGTGAAGGGGATCCTCGGCGGCGGCGCGGCCCTGCCGCAGACCGTCGTGCTGGACCGGGAGGGGAAAGTGATTTACAACAGCGTCCGGGCGGTAACGCCGGCGCTGCTGGAAGCGCTGTACAGCGGCGCGGAAGTCCCGGAGGAACCGGAGCAGACGCCGGAGGCGGAAGGGGATAAACCCGCGGTGACCGGCACGCAGGTCTATACGGTCCGCTTCGTGGATCCGGACGGGAATCCCGTCCCCGGCGTCATGGCCACCTTCTGCACGGACCTGCTGTGCGATATGACCGTGGGGGACGCGGACGGCTGCTGCGTGTACGAAAATGAGCCCTACCCCTACCATGTGAACGTCGTGAAGGCCCCGAAGGGATACCGCTATGAAGGCGAAGACATCTACACCACGGAAGAATCCTGCAGCCTGACGGTCGTGCTGTCGAAGGATGAATAAAGCGGAACTGAGGATATGAAAATCCCCGGAGGCATTCAGCTTCCGGGGATTGTTCTGTTCAGGAATAACCTTTCCGGGATCAGGCTTCCTCGGTCTCGATGGAGTCCTTGGCCAGCACGGTGACCTTCCGCTCGTAGCAGCTGAAGATCTGGTCCACGGAATCCTTCGCCGGGGCCTTGGTGAGCACGCTGACCAGCGGCACCAGGATCAGGCCCGCGATCATGCAGAACGCGCCGGCGTTGATCGGGGACTGGAGGAATCCGAGGCTGATGTTCAGCACCTTCAGGTTGCTCAGCATGTCGATCACCATGAAGATCGTGGAGAACAGCATGGAAGCCCAGCAGCCCCTGGCGGTGGTCCGCTTCCAGTACAGGCCGTAGAGGAAGGGAGCCAGGAAAGCGCCGGCCATGGCGCCCCAGCTGACGCCCATCGCCTGGGCGATGAAAGCGATGCCGGACTTGGCCTGGACGATCGCCAGCGCCGCGGAGATCACGATGAACACCACGATCAGCGCGCGCATGATCAGCAGCTGCTTTTTCTCGTCCATGTCCTTGATCACGCGGCCCTTCAGCAGGTCCAGCGTCACCGTGGAGGAGGACGTCAGCACCAGGGAGGACAGCGTGGACATGGAGGCGGACAGCACCAGGATGATCACGACGGCGATCAGGAACGGGGACAGGGACTGCAGCATGGTGGGGATGACGTTGTCAAAGCCGCCCGCCGGGTTTCCGCCGCCCACGGCGCCGAGTTCCTCGGAGAACAGCCGGCCGAAGCCGCCCAGGAAGTAGCACCCGCCGGCGACCACGATCGCGAAGGCGGTGGAGATGATGGTGCCCTTGTGGATGGCGCCTTCACTCTTGATGGCGTAGAACTTGCCGACCATCTGGGGCAGGCCCCAGGTGCCCAGGGAGGTCAGGATCACGACGCCGAAGAGGCTGATCGGATCCGGACCGAAGAAGGAATTGAAGATACCGGGGATCGTGCCGTTGGCGATGGTCTCGTCGGTGGCGGCGGACAGCCCGCTGAGGGAGGCCATGAAGCCGCCCTTGCTGGCGATCACGGCCCAGATGACCGCGACGATGCCGAACAGCATGATGATGCCCTGGATGAAGTCGTTCACCGCCGTGGCCATGTAGCCGCCGACGATTACGTAGATCGCGGTCAGCACCGCCATGGCGATGACGCAGACGGAGTAGTCGATGTTGAAGGCCATCCCGAACAGGCGGCTCAGGCCGTTGTACAGGGAGGCGGTGTAGGGGATCATAAAGATGAAGATGATGATCGACGCGGCGATCTTCAGGGACTTGGCGCTGAAACGCTTCTCGAAGAAGTCCGGCATCGTGGCGCTGCCGATGTGCTGTGTCATGACGCGGGTGCGCCGGCCGAGGATGACCCAGGCGAGGAGGGAGCCGATCATCGCGTTGCCGATGCCGATCCAGGTGGAAGCGATACCGAACTTCCAGCCGAACTGGCCGGCGTAGCCGACGAAGATAACGGCGGAGAAATAGGACGTGCCGTAGGCGAAGGCCGTCAGCCAGGGACCTACGTTCCGGCCGCCGAGGACGAAGCCGTTCACGTCGGTGGAATGCTTCCTGCAGTAGAATCCGACGTAGACCATCACACCGAAGAATACCAGGAGCATGCCGATTTTGAGTGCGAGTTCACCGAATGACATAGACAATCCTTCCTTCCCGGGTCCGCGTGTATGAAAAATCCCCCTGTGTTGCATGAACACAGAGGGCGAATTTCACTTCGCGGTACCACCTCAGTTTTACTGCCGTCAGGCAGCCTCCGGATACTTTCATATCCTTTGCGCGTTAACGGGCGCACCCGGCTTTCCTACTTCCCGAAGGGTTGGGATCGCAGCTCCGGAGGGTAATTCGGACAGACCATCCGGCCGCCTCGCACCAGCCGGCGGCTCTCTGTACAGGGATACGGTCTTCTTACTGGGTCTCCTTCATCGCACCGCAATCATAGTACGCCGGTTTTCCGCCGTCAAGGGGAAAACACGGGAAAAACAATCCCGCCCGGCCTGAACCGCCTTGACATCCCGGGTGCTTTGGAGTACGCTTTCCCCCGTGCTAGGGGAGCAGTTTGCTGAGATTGTACGAAGTTACAGACCCTCATTACCTGATCCGGTCAATACCGGCGTAGGGAAGCAAAAAGGACGTTATGTGCTTTTGCATTCGCGGGGACCCCGGCCAGGGGTCCTTTTTTTCTGCCCCGGCCAATCTGAAAAAACCTTATATCAAGGAGGAGAACAGCCATGGAAGCCAGTGTAGCCATCCAGTCCCTGCCCGCGGTCGCGGACGACGAAGAACTCTGCCGGATCGTCGATGAGGTCATCGCCTATATCGCGTCCACCGGGTTCAATTATTTTGTCGGCCCCTTCGAAACCACAATCGAGGGTCCCTATGACGAGCTGATGGATATCGTCAAGCAGTGCCAGCATATCGCCATCGAAGCCGGCGCCCCCGCCGTCGCCGCCTATGTCAAGATCTCGTACAAACCCGAAGGTGAGGTCCTCTCGATTGAGAAGAAGATCGGAAAGTATCAGGGATAAGCTGCTACCCGCCGGGGCGTTCCTGCTCCTCCTGCTCCTGTGGCAGGGGATCGCGGCCTCCGGCTGGGTGCCGGGCTACATGCTGCCCTCGCCGGTGGATGTGATCCGGGCCTTTATCGCGGATTTCCCGAACCTGGCGGCCCACGCCTGGGTGTCCGTGGAGGAAGCCCTGCTCGGCCTGCTGCTGGGCACGCTGCTGGCCTTCGGCCTGGCCTGCGCCATGGACCGCTTCCTGAACCTGGAGCGGGCGGTGCTGCCGCTGCTCGTGGCGTCCCAGACGATCCCGACCATCGCCATCGCCCCGCTGCTGGTCCTCTGGATGGGCTTCGGCGTAGCGCCGAAGATCGCCCTCGTGGTGATCACCACCTTTTTCCCCGTGGCCGTGGGCCTGCTGGATGGGTTCAAAAGCGCCGATCCGGACGCGGTCTCCCTGCTCCGGTCCATGGGCGCCACCCGCCGGAAGATCTTCCGCCATGTGAAGTGGCCGGCCGCGCTGCCGTACTTCTTCGCGGGGCTGCGGATCTCCGCGTCCTACGCGGTGGTCGGCGCCGTGATCTCGGAGTGGCTCGGCGGCTTTGAGGGACTGGGGGTCTATATGACCCGGGTCCGCAAGGCCTATGCCTTTGACAAAATGTTCGCGGTGATCATCCTGGTGGTCATCGTCAGCCTGCTGCTGATGCGGCTGGTAACGCTGCTGCGCGCCGTTTCCATGCCCTGGCTCCGGAAGGATCCGGCCCGGGTGAAGGCGCTTCAGCAGTCATAATAAAAACAAACGGAGTGTGAATGATATGAAGAAGATTGTTTCGCTGCTGCTGGCAGCCCTGCTTGTGTTCGCTTTTGCCGCCGCCCATGCGGAGGGAAAAACGGAGATCACCTTCTGCCTGGACTGGACGCCCAATACCAACCATACCGGCCTTTACGTCGCGCAGGCCCTCGGTTACTATGAGGAAGCCGGCCTGGACGTGATGATCGTGCAGCCGCCGGAAAACGGCGCCACCCTGATGTGCGCCGCCGGCCAGGCACAGTTCGCCATTGACGCCCAGGACACCATGGCGGCGTCCCTGGACCTGGAGGAGCCGCTGGGCGTGACCGCCGTCGCGGCGATCCTGCAGCACAACACCTCCGGCATCCTCTCCCGGGCGGGGGACGGCATCACGTCCGCGAAGGGCCTGGAGCATAAGGTCTATGCCACCTGGGACAGCCCCGTGGAGCTGGCGATGATCCGCTGGTGCATGGAGAAGGAAGGGGCGGACTTCGGCAACCTGAAGCTGATCCCCAACAATATTACCGATGAACCCGCCGCCCTCACGGCGCACCAGACCGACGCGGTCTGGATCTTCTACGGCTGGGGCGGCGTCAGTGCCGAGCTGCGGGGCGTCCCCTGCGATTACTGGGATTTCGCCTCCATCGGCAGGGAACTGGACTACTATACGCCCGTGATCCTGGCGAACAACGATTTCCTGCGGGAATTCCCGGAGACCGCGAAGGCATTCCTGGCCGCCACGGCGAAAGGATATGAGTATGCCATCGCCCATCCGGACGTGGCCGCGGACCTGCTGATCGCCGGGGATACCACCGGTTCCCTGGAGGACGCGCGGGAGCTGGTCACCGCCAGCCAGGAGTGGATCTCCGCCCGGTACACGGAGGACGGCACCGCCTGGGGCCGCTTTGATCCGGAGCGCTGGAACGGGTTCTACGGCTGGCTGTTCGCCAACGGCCTGACCGCGCATGACCTGACCGGCACCGGCTTCTCCAACGACTACCTGCCCGCGGAGTAAGCGTATGGAAATGCTGCGTGCGGAGCATATCTCCAAGGCCTTTGATTCCCGGTCCGTGCTCCGGGACGTTACCGTGCGCCTGGAGGAAGGGGAGCTGGTTTCGATCCTCGGGCTGAGCGGCTCCGGAAAAACGACGCTCCTGAACATCATCTCCGGCCTGACCCCTCCGGACGGGGGACAGGTGACCCTGGCCGGCCGGAATATCACCGGCCGGCCGGGCCGGATCAGCTATATGCTCCAGAAGGATCTCCTCCTGGAGCACAAGACCGTGCTCGACAATGTGAGCCTTCCGCTGGTGATCTCCGGCATGAAGAAACAGGAGGCCCGGAAACAGGCGGAGCCCTGGTTCGGCCGGTTCGGCCTCGCCGGTACCGAGAACCTCTGGCCTTCCCAGCTGTCCGGCGGCATGCGGCAGCGGGCCGCGCTGCTGCGGACTTACCTGTGTTCCGGCGGCGCTGTCCTCCTGGACGAACCCTTTTCCGCGCTGGATATGATCACGAAGGGCAAAATGCATGAATGGTATCTTTCCGTGATGCGCACACTCCGCCTCTCCACCATCCTGATCACCCACGATGTGGACGAGGCGATCCTGCTCTCCGACCGGATCTGCCTGCTGACGGGCAGCCCCGGGGAGATCCGCCATGAGATCCGGATCCCGGTTCCCCGGGAGGACCGGAAGGACTTCGAACTGACGCCGGAATTCCTCTCTTACAAGCAGCAGGTCATGGCGCTGCTGCGCGAATGAGAAAAAACGAAAGGAGGCGGACGCGATCCGACGCTGTGTGATCATCGGCGGAGCCGGCATCTCGGACTACGAACGGAGCCGGCGCTACCTCCGCCCGGACGACTTTTTCATCTTCTGTGACGGGGGACTCCGCCACAGCCACCTCCTGCACGCGGAACCGGACCTGGTTGTCGGTGATTTTGATTCCCATGAGAAGCCCGTGACCGCGGCGGAGGTCATCGCCCTGCCCCGGGAAAAGGACGATACGGATACGGTTTATGCCGCCCGGGAGGCTGTCCGACGCGGGTTTGACGACTTCCTGCTGCTGGGTGCCGCCGGCGGGCGACTGGACCATACCCTGGGCAATCTTTCCCTGCTCCTGTGGCTGGAAGCCCGGGGGAAGACAGCTCTCCTGGTGGATGACTACTCGGACATGGAGGTTGTCGGCAGTCGGGAGGCCCTGATCGGGGATTCCGTCCCGTACTTCTCCCTGCTGAACATCTCTGGCACCGCCCGCGGCGTCGACATCACCGGCGCGAAGTATCCGCTCTCAAACGCGGAGATCTCCGCCGACTACCAGTACGGCATCAGCAATGAGGTCCTCCCCGGGCAGACCGCCGCCGTAAAGGTACGGGAGGGGAACCTGCTGCTGATCCGGGTATACCGGGACCAGGAGGAGATTGAATAAAACGGCTGGCCTGCTGTGCGTTTTGGCAGCCCTGTAGCGGGTAATCCGATCCTCAGCACGGCTCTCGCCTGCCTTCTCGACGCAGCGGTACTAAGCTCTGTCTTCGCCTACGGCTCGCCAGTCGCTAAGTGCCGGCGTCGACCCAGAGCACTTCAGATCGGAATACCCGCATGGGCTACCTTCTCGGCAGGTGAAGTCTGTTTGTTTTCCGGTATCATCCTGAGCGGAGCGAAGGATTTTCCTCGGAACAGGCTTCGATTTCTATGAAGGCAGCCCGTGCGGGTGTTTCGGCGAAGGAATATATGCGAACGCCGGTACTTAACGACAAACGAGCCGTAGGCGATGTTTGAGTTTAGTATCCGCTGCGTGAGCATCTGAAGCGGGAGCGTGTCCTGAGACGAAATACCGGCTACAGGGCTGCCAAAGTACACCTGCAAAAATATGCTTCAGGGCTGCCCATCACAGGATTGCAGAACAAACCAGGAACCCTTATTGACAAAGGCCCGGAACGTGATATAATGACCGCGTTCCGACGGAACAAAGACGCTGGGGGAGCCTGGAACGGCTGAGAGGACGAAGATCCGACCCTTGGAACCTGATGTAGGTCATCCTACCGTAGGGAAGCGGCAGCTGAAAAGAACCGCTTCCCGCATGCGAAGGCATGCGGGTTTGTTTTTTGCCCGGAACGGAAAACATTTTTCTCAGGAGGAAAAAGGATATGAACGGAAAAATGACCCGGAAACTGACGGAAAGCGCGGTATTCATCGCGCTGGGAACGATTCTCAGCATCCTGAAGATCGACCTGCCCTTCGGCGGCGGGGTGACCATCGCGAGCATGCTGCCGCTGGTGCTCATCAGCCACCGCTGGGGCTGGAAATGGGGCGTGCTGACCGCCTTTGTGTACAGCGTGATCCAGATGTTCCTCGGCCTGGACAATGTGGGCTATGCCACCAGCTTCGTGATGGCGCTGGGCGTCATCTTCCTGGATTACATCATCGCCTATACCGTGATCGGCTTCTCCAGCGCGTTTGACAGGCCTCTCGGAAAGACCCGGGCCTCCATGGCCGTCGGCATCGCCGTGACGTTTGTGCTGCGGTTCTGCTGCCACCTGCTGACGGGCGTGTGGATCTGGGGCGAATGGATGCCCGAGACCTTCATGAACATGACCATGACCAGCCCCTGGCTCTACTCCTTCCTGTACAACGGCTGGTATATGCTGGCCGAGCTGGTTGTGACCGAAGTCATCGCCATGCTGATCTACAAGCCCCTGGCTTCCTTCATCCAGGGCCAGGATGTCAAAAATCTCAAGTGATCCGGTTGTTTGACGGGGAAAAATCATTTATAATGCAGGGGTCCGGTTCGGTATGGAACCGGGCCCTTTCCAGTTGATGATGAAGCGGAGGGATCCGGTATATGAATTGGTTGGTCGTCGGCGCGCTGGCGGAAGACGCGGCGGGCGCCGGGGAGATGACGTGGCTGCAGGGCGCGGTCGCCAAGTTCACGGAGACGCCCCCGGAGGCGTGGATCGTCTTCGGCGTGATCCTCCTCGCGGGGATCCTCCTGCTGGCGGGTTCCCGCGGCGGGAGGCGGAATGCCCGGATCGCGGGCTACGGCCTGGTCGCGATCGCCCTGTCCTTTGTGCTCAGCTGCATTACCCTGTACCGGATGCCCGACGGGGGCTCCGTCACGGCGGCGAGCATGCTGCCGGTGATGCTTTTCGCGGCGGCGTGCGGCGTGGGTCCCGGCTTCCTGGCGGGGCTGCTGTACGGCGTGCTGCAGGCGATGCAGGGCGGGATCCTGGCCATCGGCGCGGGTCCGCTGGTCCTGGACTACCTGCTGCCCTTCGGGCTGCTGTGCCTGGCGGGCCTGGCGAAGGAGCTGCCGGAATCCTGGGGGATCTACCCCTCGATCGTGGCGGCGGCGCTGGCCCGGATTCTTTGCCATACGATGGCGGGGGTGCAGTTCTGGGAAACCGCCACCATGGCGAGCTTTGAGTACAATATTACCTACCTGGGACCGGATACCGTGATCTGCATCCTGCTGGCGTTCCTGATCGCCAAGCCGGTGATCCGGTTCATCAGGCAGCGGTAAGGGGGATGTGCGCATGATGCTGACGGACAGTCCGGCCTTCGCGGTCGGGATGATGCTGGCCGGCCTGGCGGCCGGGATGGGCTGGTACGCCTTCCGGCTGAAGAAGGAGAACCTGCCGGCGTCCGCCGCGGTGTGGGCGGCGGTGCTCGGCTCCGTCCTCGCGCTGCTGTGCGCGAAGGCAGGCTTCCTCCTGCACGACCTGGGCGCGAACCTTTTTGACGGATATTATGACGAGGTTACCGATCTCAGCGCGGAGACGCTGTCCTTCGTCTGCGGCGCCGCCGGCATCGTGGCCGGGACGGCCCTCGGGGCGAAGATCGCCGGGATCCGCCCGGCAAAGGCGCTGGACCTGTTCGCGGCCCCCGGCTGTGTGTTCCTGTGCCTGGCCCGCCTGGCGGAAGGCGGCATGGACATCCTCGGCGTCGGGGACGCCATTGAGGTCGAATGGCTGCAGTTCTTCCCCCTGGCGATGCGCAACGGCTGGGGCGACGCGTACCTGAGCGTGTTCGTGCTGGAGGCGCTCACGGCCCTGGTGTGCCTGGTGCCCGCCCTGCGGAAGGGCAAAGAAGGGGACTGGGACGGACGGACCTTCGCCCGCACGGCGGTGTGCCTCCTGGGCGCGCAGGTCGGCTGGGAGATGCTCCTGCAGTATCCCTATGTGCGCACCTTCTACACCAGCTTCGTCAGCCTGGAGCAGGTGTTCTGCGCGGTTTTCCTGCTGGTGCTGCTGGTCCTCGGCTGCCGGAAGACCGGGAAATGGTGGACGGTCGCCGCGGCGGCGGGCCTGATGGGCGTCAGCGCGTTCTTCCAGTTCTTCCGGGACAACAAGATTGAGGTTGAATGGGAGTGGGCGCTGGACAATGCCTGGACCATCGCCCTCGCCGCTTTCGTGCTGGTTTCCGCCGCCCTGGTCCGGATCGGCCTGAAAGCTTACGGCACAAGGAAGGAATAAAACCGGCCTTTTCCACAACAGATAGTGGTTGAAACAGCAGCTAAACACAATTGTAAACGAGATTAAGCAAGATTGTTCGAGATTCGTAACAAACTCTTGCTTTTTTTATATAAATAAGATAAAATCTTAACGATAATGGTTACGAAAGGGTGTTATCGGTGGGAAAACGGATTCTTCTGGTTGACGACGAGCCTCTGATCCTCAAGGGTCTGAAGTACACGCTGGAACAGGAAGGATACGAAACGGAAAGCGCCATGGACGGGGAAGAAGCGCTCTCCATGTTCGAGTCCGGCAGCTATGACCTGATCCTGCTCGACGTGATGCTGCCGAAGCTGGACGGGATCTCTGTGTGCCAGCGTATCCGTGAACACAGCGATATCCCGATCATCATGCTGACCGCCAAGGGCGAGGATATGGACAAGATCCTCGGCCTGGAATACGGCGCGGATGATTACATGACCAAGCCCTTCAATATTCTTGAAGTCAAAGCCAGGATCAAGACGATCCTGCGCCGGGTTTCCGGCAACCTGCAGCAGCAGGAGCACCGCGTGATCCGTGTGCACGATATGGAGATCAACCTGGTCAAGCGCAGTGTGGTTCTCGGCGGCAAGGATATCAAGCTCACCGCCAAGGAATTTGACCTGCTGCAGATGTTCGTGATCAACCGCGGGACCGTGTTCAGCCGGGAGCAGATGCTCGAGACCGTCTGGAAATACGACTACGCCGGCGACGCCCGCACGGTGGACGTGCATATCCGCCGCCTGAGGGAAAAGATTGAGCGGGACACTTCCAAGCCTGAATTCATCTTTACCAAATGGGGAGTTGGTTACTATTTCACCGACCAGGACTAAGACCCGCAAGTTTTTCGGAGCCAGCATCAGGTGGAAGATCCTGCTGGCTTTTTTTGTCATTGTGGGACTTTCCTTCGGGGTGGCGGCTACGAACATGTCGGGCGTGGTCCGGGACTACCTGCTGGAACAGAGGACGCGGGAGGACAGCCTGCTGACGGAACAGGCAGCTGTCGCGGTCGCGCCTTTTTTTGCGTCCGCCTCGCCGGAGGGCATCAGCATCATGCTGGAGGAAAACGCCGGGAACATGGACGGCCGCCTGATGCTGATCGACCAGGACGGCAAGGTGCAGTATGACACCCTGCGGGAGATGAGCGGCTGCCGGGTGCAGATCGACGAGGTGCGCCGGGTGCTGACCGGCATGGCCGAGCAGGCCTACGGCATTCCTTCGCAGGGAGGGGCGGAGGCCGCCCGCCTGGGCGGCAGCGATTACAGCGGCCAGATCGCCTACAGCGTCCATGCCATGGACGCGGAGGACGGGCAGGTCGGCGCGCTGCTCTTTGTCAGCCGGATCCAGCCTGTGATCGACTCCCTGAATTCCGTGCAGTGGCAGCTGTACAGCGTTTTCATCCTGATTGCTGTGGCGGCGCTGGTGCTGGCGCTGGTCCTGAGCCAGCTGCTGACCAAGCCGATTACCGACCTGAGCCGCTCCATGCGGAAGATGGGAAAGGGCGACCTGAGCGTCCGCGTGCCGGTGCGCGGCAGCGGCGAGCTGCGTGAGCTGGCGGAGAACTACAATACCATGGCGGCGCAGCTGGAACGCCTGGACAAGACCAGGAGCCAGTTCGTCTCCAATGCCAGCCATGAGCTGAAGACCCCGCTGACCACCATGAAGATCATGCTGGAGTCGGTCATGTACCAGCCGGACATGCCGGAGGACCTGCGGCGGGAGTTCATGCAGGATATGAACCACGAGATCGACCGGCTGACCGGCATCGTCACGGACCTGCTGGAGCTGTCGAGGGTGGACGGCGACCGCAGCGGCATGAAGCACGATACGGTCGATATGAGCGACCTGACGCAGGAGGTTATCCGGATCCTGTCGTCCGCGGCGGAGAAGCGCGGGCAGGAGCTGGACAGCAGCGTCGCCCCCGGCGTGTGGATGATGGGCGACCGGGACAAGCTGAACCGGATCCTCTACAACCTGACCGACAACGCGATCAAGTACTCTCCGGACGGCGGGCGGATCTTTGTCTCCCTGGATAAGGAGGACGAGCAGATCGTCTGGCGCGTCCGCGACAACGGTGTGGGCATTCCCGCGGCGGACCAGGAGCATATCTTCGAGCGCTTCTACCGGGTGGACAAGGCCCGCAGCCGGGAGACCGGCGGCACGGGCCTGGGCCTGAGCATCGTGAAACAGCTGGTGAACCTGCACGGCGGCTCGATCACCGTGCACAGCGAACCGAACCGCGGGTCGGAGTTTACCGTCGTCTTTCCGCAGGGAGGTGCCGAGTGATGAAAAAAGTTCTTTGCCTCCTGGCGGCCCTCTGCCTGCTGGCGGTCCTGGGCGGCTGCGCCCGGCAGGGCGGGGAGGAGCAGGCGCCTGTGCCGACGCTGGCGCCCGCCGTCGTGGATTATGAGGCGCCGGACGGGGACCGGATCGTCGGGATGTCCGGGGACCGGACCTACTATGTGCCCGAGCGGGGCCAGCCGAAGCTGGGCGTCCGCAGCGTGCACCTGGAAGGCACGAACCTGAAGGATACCGTGGAGGCGCTGATCCGCCGCGTCCTGTCGGACGTCAACGGCAGCGGCGTCTTCCTGAATGCCCGGGACCTGGAGCTTTACAGGGAAGCGCCTGTGGAGATCAGCCGGGGCATCTGCACCGTCAATCTTTCTTCTTCCGCCCTGCAGCTGGAGCATGACGAGTATTACCGCCTGGCGGTGGCGCTCTCGACCACGCTCTGCAGCCTGGATGAGATCCGCTGGGTGAACGTCCTCATCGCCGGGCAGAGCAAGGCGCTGGACTACTCCGGCTGGCTGCCGATCGGCTCGCTGTCCGGCCACGCGGAGGAAAACCTGGCTGTCCTCTGGGAGCAGGTGGAAGCCCGGCGCACGCCCGTGCGCGGGGACGCGGGCAGGACGCCCGTCAGCGCCCAGGCGGCAATCTACTGGCCCATGGCCGGCGGCCGGGGCGTGGATATCGAAAGCCGGCGGATCAGTTCCGACGGCCAGACGCCGAGCCAGCTGGCCTCGGTCCTGCTGAACGCCATGAGCGAGATCGTCCGCGCGAACAACAAGTCCGCGGAGGACATTCCGGACCTCTGGGAATACATGGTGCATGAGCCCGTCGCCAACAAGATGGAGGAGGGCGGCAAGCTGATCACCGTCAGTTTCCGGGAGGACATCGGGGAGCTGACTGAAGCCTGGGGAACGGATCTCACCTGCCTGGAGGCGGCGGTCACGCTGACGCTGACCACCTTCGTGCCGGAGACGGCCGCGGTCAGCATCCGCGTCGGGGATAAGCCCGTCACGGAGGTCAACAGCGGGAATTTCCGCATCGGTACGATCATCGGCGGCCTGATGCGCCGCAGCATGTTCGCTCCCTTCCTGACCGGCAGCACCAGCGTTTATTTTGAGAAGGACGGCCGGCTGGTGAAGGTGGAGCAGTCCGTCGACCGGGAATCCGCGGACAGCCCGCGGGCGCAGCTGGTCGCCCTGATGCGGGGACCGGACAGCGCGGACCTGGAGAAGGGCTATACCTCCCCCCTGCCGGAAGGCCTGCGGGAGGATGACCTGATCGGCATCGCGCCGGAGGGGGACACCATGGTGGTGAACCTCAGCGGGCGCTTCCGGGAGGCCATCGAGGCCTTTGGTCCCGAAAAGGAAACGCTCCTGTGCTATGCCCTGGTCAATACCCTCTGTGAGAACAGCGGGATGAAGCGGGTGTGCTTCTTCTTCGAGGGCAGCCAGGTGGAGGAGATCGCCGGCGGGATCTACTGGGCCGGGGAGTTCATGTTCAATCCGGATATGTAATATGAATGGCAGTCCTTTACAGGATTGCCATTTTTTTGCTTTGGCGGGTGCACTTTGGAAGCCCTGTAACGTTGCTACCTGACGGGTGAACGTGGCAGCCCTGTAGCCGGTATTTCGTCTCCGGACACGCTCCCGCTTCAGATGCTCACGCAGCGGATACTAAACTCAAACATCGCCTACGGCTCGTTTATCGTTAAGTACCGGCGTTCGCATATATTCCGTCGCCGAAACACCTGCACGGGCTGCCTGCCTGGCAGGTGAAGCCTGTTTGTTTTCCGGTATCATCCTGAGCGGAGCGAAGGATCTTCCTCGGAACAAGCTACGACTTCCAGGAAGGCAGCCCGTGCGGGTGTTCCGATCCGAAGTGCTCTGGGTCGACGCCGGCACTTAGCGATTGGCGAGCCGAAGGCGAAGACAGAGCTTAGTACCGCTGCGTCGAGAAGGCAGGCGAGAGCCGTGCTGAGGATCGGAATACCGGCTACAGGGCTGCCAATGGGCACCCGTAAATATGCTACATGGTTGCCCAGAGGCATTAGCTGTTGACACGGTGGGTGAAGAACAGATATCATTTGAACAGAAGAAGCAGGAAAGGGGAGAGCGGGGATGGAGAACCAGTACGTGAGGATGGCAAAGGTGTTTCGGGCTCTGTCGGATCCGAAGCGGGTCAAGATCGTGGATATGCTTTCCTGCGGGGAGATGTGCGGGTGCGTCCTGCTGAAGTGCTTTGAGATCACGCAGCCGACCCTGGCGCATGATATGAAGGTCCTCAGCGAGGCCGGCATCGTGACCAGCCGGCGGGAAGGCAAGAAGACGTATTATGCCCTGAACCGGGAGCTGCTCGAGAAGGTGAGCGTCAGGCTCCGGGAGATGCTGAAAGAGGAACCGAAGAATGGTAAAAGCCCCGAATGACCGGGGCTTTTTTCATGGTGTAAAACTGTATCCCGTATCCATTTCTTTTTTCATGAAATATAGAAATATTTCTATTGATTTATGTATGGCAGGAGAATAGAATGAGGGCAGGAGAAATCCTAATGATAACAGGAGGAACGTTTTTCATGAAAAAACTTTTGGCACTGGTTCTTTCCCTGATGCTTCTGATGACTGCTTCCGTTGTGTTCGCGGAGGGCGAAGCCCCCGGTGAGGTCCTGATGGGCCAGGTGGAATTCGCCGCCCACGGCGACCGCGGCTTTGCCGTCATTACCGTTGCCCTGCAGGATGATGTGATCCTCGGCGCGAAGATCGATGAGTTCCAGTTCATGGGCGACCGGGAAGACCTGAAGGCCGTCGGCGTCCCGAACAGCGACGGCGCTTTCGGCGAAGCTTATCCGGAAGGCCAGGTCCTCGGCTCCAAGCGGGCCAACAGCGACCTGTACAGCCTGAACATGCAGCGCGCCGGTTCCACCGTGCAGATCGCCGCGAACTTTGACGCCATCGAAGCCTTCGCGAAGGGCAAGACCGTCGCGGAGCTGGAAGCGTTCGTGAACGGCTACACCGAAGAGACCAAGGCGGAAGTCGTGGACGCCGTGTCCGGCGCCACCACCGCGGATACCTGGGGATACCTGCGCGGGATCCTGGCCGCCGCGGAAGCCGCGAAGGCCTCCACCGGCACCTACACCTTCTTCAACAAGACCGGTGAGACCATCACCGAGCTGTACCTGGTCGACAACCTGACCGGTGAAAAGGGCGTGAACTACGCGGTGAACGGCTTTGCCGCCGACGCCTGCTGCGTCATCACCCGGACCGTCTCTGCTGAAGAGATCGAAGCCGGCTACAGCATGACCGTGTCCTTCAGGACCGAGGGCGGCTACGAAGCGCAGTTCCCGACCCTGCACATCGAGACCGCGCCCATCACCCTGCTTGCGCAGGACGCCCTGACCGGCGCTACGCCGATCACTTTCAAGGCGCCCGAGGAATAAGACTTGTCCCCCTTTCCTTTTCTTCAGCACGGCCGCAGCAATGCGGCCGTGTCTTTTTTTTCATTGTTCACATTCCGTTCACATTCCGGACATGAAAGGGTTTTACAATGACACCGTAAAAACCGAAAGGAGGTTTTTGAGATGAAGAAGATTTTCAGTAAGAAAGTATTGGGATATATCGCGCTGGCGCTGGTCTGCACGCTGGCGGGCACCGCGCTGGGCATGACCCGGAACGCGCAGGCGGCGGAGACGGTGGTTGTCACCTCGCCGTTCACCGAGGCGATCGCCAAGGTGCGGGACAGCGTGGTCGGCGTCTATAACTACCAGCTCGTCAACACCTACCCGAACGGCAGCTTCGGCGGCTACGGCAATTACGGCGGCTACGGCCTGAATCCCTGGGACATCTTCGGGGATTACTTCGGCTACGGCTACGGTAACGGCGGCAACGGCTATGGCAACGGCGGAAACGGCAATGGCTACGGCAACGGCGGCCAGCAGGAGAAGGAAGTCAAGTACGCCAGCGGCAGCGGCGTGGTTGTCGCGAAGGAATATGTCCTGACCAACTACCATGTGATCGACGGCTCCAGCAGCCTGAAGATCTCCATCGGCGGCGACGACAGCAACCTGTACGAAGCCTCCGTGGCGGCCTCCGACGCGGATAAGGACCTGGCGGTCCTGTACGTGCCCGGCCTGCCCCTGGAGCCTGTGGAGATCGGCGACAGCGACCAGCTGGTCGTCGGCGACTGGGCTATCAATATCGGCAATGCCATCGGCTTCACCGGCACGGTCACCGCGGGCATCATTTCCGCCCTGGACCGTGAGATCGAATCTGACACCGCGACCCAGAAGGACCGTTACGGCCGGAAGAGCGCCGTTGTCAACACCATGATCCAGACCGACGCGGCCATCAACAGCGGCAACAGCGGCGGCGGCATGTTCAACGTCGCGGGCCAGCTGGTAGGCATCCCGACCCTGAAGTACAGCGGCAGCCGGTTTTCCAGCGGCGCGGCCGTGGAGAGCATCGGCATGTGCATCCCGATCAACGAGGCGAAGGACCTGATCGAGGAAGCCCTGACCGGTGAGAAGCCTGCCGTGGCCCCCGGCAATGCCACTGAGCCCGGCCGGGACAATGAAGGCCAGCAGTCCGGCGGACGGACCGGCAAGCCCCGCCTGGGCGTCACCGTCACGACCCTGAATGATACCGACGGCGTCCTGCCCAACGGCGCGTATATCGTCAGCGTGGAGGCGGGCAGCCCCGCGGACAAGGCCGGCCTGAAGGGCGGCGACATCCTGGTGGAGGTCAACGGCAATGTGATCGCCAGCTCCTCCGAGCTGATGAACGCGCTGGAAGGCTCCAAGGAGGGCGACACCGTCACCGTGACGGTCTGGCGCCCGGCCGAGGTGCGGGACGCGGAACATGCCTCCATCAGCACGGACGGCGAGTATGTTGAAAATATCGAAGTGGGCCTCGCGATGCTGGACAATGTTGCCCAGTAACCCGGGCTCCCGGAATACGGCCGGAGGGGGATACCCTCCGGCCTTTTCCTTTTCCGGTCACATGGGGTTACATGAATCCGTTGATATATAAGGCGTGTAATCGTTTTCGACTGCATGTAATAAAATGCCTCAGAAAAAACCAAATCTTCACTTTTCATGGTCAGGAAAATGGATTATAATCATTCTGTGTGTGAATGTCCTTGTGACCGGGGGAGGGAGGAACACCATGACCGATTTCGTGAGCACCTGGAACACGGATTCTTTTCTTACTTATCCTGTCGGGCCTCTGGGCCTGATCGCGATGCCCGGAACAGAGGAAATTGGTGAAAAAGTCAATAACTGGCTGAAGAAGTGGCGCGACCATGCGGAGGAGACGGAGCCCGGCGATATGCGGACCTCTCCCGGGATGGAGCGCCAGGATTTCCTGATCAAGGTAACCTGCCCGCGTTTCGGCAACGGCGAGGGCAAGGGCATGATCAAGGAGAGCATCCGCGGCTACGATATGTACATCCTCGTGGATCCGGGTGCCTATAATGTGACCTATGAGATGTTCGGACAGACGGTTCCCATGAGCCCGGACGAGCATTTTGCCAATGTAAAGCGGATCATCGCCGCCATGAGCGGCAAGGCCAAGCGGGTTTCGATCATCATGCCGATGCTCTACGAAGGCCGCCAGCACCGCCGCGCTTCCCGCGAGAGCCTGGACTGCGCCACCGCGCTGCAGGAGCTCGTGGCCATGGGCGTCAGCAATATCATCACCTTCGACGCCCACGATCCCCGCGTACAGAACGCGATCCCCAATGCCGGGTTTGAGAATGTCATGCCCAGCTACCAGATCTTCAAGGCGCTCCTGCGGAACGACAAGACCCTGCGGATCGACCGGGAGCATATGATGATCGTTTCCCCGGACGAAGGCGCCATCGACCGCAACATTTTCTACGCGTCCGTCCTGGGCCTGGATATGGGCCTGTTCTACAAGCGCCGGGATTATACCCGCGTCGTCAACGGGCGGAATCCCATCGTAGCCCATGAATACCTGGGCGACAGCGTGGAGGGCAAGGACATCTTCGTCGCGGACGATATGATCTCCAGCGGCGAGAGCATCATTGACCTGTGCCGGGAGCTGAAAAAGCGCAAGGCCAACCGCATCTTCGCCGGCGCGACATTCGCCCTGTTCACCAACGGCCTGGAGAACTACGAAAAGGCCTACCGCGACGGCCTGATCGACCGCGTGGTCTCCACCAACCTGACCTACCGCAAGCCGGAGCTGAAGAGCGCCGAGTGGTTCGTGGAGGCGGATATGAGCAAGTATATCTCCTATATCATCGCCACCCTGAACCATGACCGCAGCCTCAGCGCCCTGCTGAATCCCTACGACAGGATCCACGCCCTGATCAAGCGGTACAACAATGAACAAAAGGAAGCCGGAATCCGGCTTGTGTGATATAATACCCTAGACCCGAAGGACATCAAAGCAAGGAGGATGGCAAAATGACCATCAACAAGTCTCAGAACGGATCGACCCTGGTGATTGCCCTGGAAGGACGCCTGGACACGATGACCGCCCCCGAGCTGGAAGCGGAGCTGAACGCCTCCCTGAAGGACGCGGAAGCCCTGGTGATGGATTTCAGCAAGCTGGAGTACATCTCTTCTGCCGGTCTGCGTGTGCTGCTCTCCGCGCATAAGGTCATGAGCGCCAAGGAAGGCATGACCGTGACGAATGTCAACGAGATCGTGGCGGAAGTGTTCGAGGTCACCGGTTTTGCCGATATCCTGAACATCGAGTAAGCAGCCCCCTCTCGCACACCCCTGCAAAAAGAAAACGGAATCACTGCGCCCCGGGGATGATCCGGGCGCATGGCTGCCGCGCCCCTGCGATAGCGGGTCCGCGGACGAAACCATAAAACAGGGAGCACGGATATGGGAGAACGTTTAACGGGCAATCCCGGTAACGGTTCCGGAACTTCCATCACCCTTCCCGCGACCGTGGAGAATATCGGGAAGATCACGGCGTTTGTCGAAGGCAGGATGGAGGAGAAGGACTGCCCCTTAAAACAGATCATGCAGGTCAGCATGGCGGTGGACGAGGTCATGGCCAACGTCGCCATGTATGCCTATGCCCCGGGGACCGGCGATGTGACGGTCGCTGTGGATTTTGACGACGGGAGCCGCACGGTTTCCATTACGTTCATCGACCGCGGCGTCGCCTTCGACCCGCTGGCGAAGGAGGACCCGGATGTCACCCTGCCCGCGGAACAGCGGAAGATCGGCGGCCTGGGCATCTTCCTCGTGAAGAAGACCATGGACGACGTCGCCTACCGCAGGGAAGGGGACAAAAACGTCCTGTGCATCAAGAAGAAGGTCTGATTTCCGGCATGTCAAAACCCCTGTGCGCCGCACAGGGGTTTTTGCTTGCAATCGCCGCCGGTTATCCCTCGAACGTTCCGTTCTCGATGGCCGTGATCATATCGACCCGGCGCTGGTGCCTTCCGCCCTCGAACTCGGCGGTCAGCCAGTGGCGGGCGATCATCTTCGCCAGCTCGGTGCCCACGACCCGGGCGCCCATGGTCAGGATATTGCTGTTGTTGTGCCGCTTGCTCAGCTCGGCGCTGTATACGTCGCTGCAGGTGCATACGCGGATGCCCTTTACCTTGCCTGCGGCGATGCCGATGCCGATGCCCGTGCCGCAGATCAGGATGCCGCGGTCGCATTCACCGTCTGCCACAGCCTTCGCGGCCTTGTAGCCGTATACGGGATAGTCATCATCCCGGTTCGCGGCGTCGTAGTTTCCGAAATCCTTCCATTCCAGCCCCATCTCGTCGAGCATCTTCGCGATCTCGGCCTTCAGGGCTACTCCGGTGTGGTCACAGGCAAGAGCGATCATCGTTGTATTTCCTCCCACTGTTTTACAATTAGTGCGTACCTATGCTATAATACGCCAAACTTCGGCGAATGACAAGGAGGCCGTTTCCCATGCTTCACCACTGTGACCTGTGCCATATCGACCTGGACCGGATCTCCGTCCGGCGGGGCGGCCAGGTGCTGCTGCAGGATGTATCCATGCATATCCACTGCGGCCAGCTGACGGTACTGATCGGCCAGAACGGCGCCGGGAAAACGACCCTGATCAGGGCCCTCCTGGGCCAGATCCCCCATACGGGCGTCATCCGCCACGTGGACAGCCGCGGGCTGGACATCCCGCACCTGCGGACGGGCTATGTGCCCCAGGTGCTGCAGTTTGACCGGGAGATGCCCCTGACCGTGCAGGACTTCCTGGCGGCCTCCCTTTCGAAGCGCCCCGTCTGGACGGGCGTGAACAAAAAGATGAAGGAAACCGTGCGGCAGGCGCTGGCGGACGTGGACGCGGCGGAGCTGGCGGACCGTCCCCTGGGCCGCTGCTCCGGGGGCGAGCTGCAGCGCGTGCTCCTGGCCCTGGCCCTGCAGCCGGCGCCGGACCTGCTCGTGCTGGACGAGCCGGTCAGCGGCATCGACCGCAACGGCCTGAAGATGTTCCTGGATACCCTGATCGACCTGCGCAGGACGCGCCATATGGCGATCCTCCTGGTGAGCCACGACCTGCGGTTCGTCCGGGAATATGCGGACCATGTGGTCCTGCTGGAAAAGAACGTGCTGACCCAGGGAACGCCGGGCGAAGTGTTCGCTTCCCCCGAGTTCGAGGCGGTCTTCGGCACCGGGGAAGAGGAGGATGCCTGATGGACGGGATCTATAATGTTCTGAACGCGATCCTCCCCCTGGAGGCGTATCAGTTCAGCTTCATGAAAAACGCGTTCCTGGCCGTGCTCCTGCTGACCCCGATGCTGGGCCTGCTGGGCACCATGGCAGTGAACCACCAGATGGCGTTCTTCTCGGACGCCCTGGGCCACTCGGCGCTGACCGGTATCGGCCTGGGCATCCTCCTGGGCCTGCGGAACGACCTGCTGGCCATGCTGGTCTTCGGCGTCATCTGGGCGATCCTCATCTGCCTGATCAAGCAGTCCGGCTCCGCCTCCACGGATACGATCATCTCCGTCTTCTCCTCGACGTCCGTCGCGGCAGGCCTGCTGATCCTGGCCCGCGGCGGGCAGTTCGCGAAATATTCCGCCCTGCTCATCGGCGATATCCTCGCCGTGACCCCGGCGGACCTGCTGTACCTGCTGCTGGCCCTGGCCGCGACGCTCGTTATCTGGGCGGTGCTGTACAACGCCCTGCTGGTCACCAGCGTGGATCCCTTCCTGGCCCGGTCCAGGGGCATCCGGACGCGGCTGGTCGAGTGCGCCTTCGTGGTACTGGTGGCGCTGGCCGTGATGCTGTCCATCCGCTGGGTGGGCGTTATGCTGATCAACGCCCTGCTGATCCTTCCCGCGGCGGCGGGACGCAACCTGGCGAAGAATTCCCGGCAGCACGCCGCCTGGGCGGTGGGCATCGCCCTGGTCAGCGGCCTCGCCGGCCTCACCTTATCCTATTACATCGATACCAGCGCCGGAGCCACCATCGTGCTGGTCTCCGCCCTCTTCTATGCCATAAGTCTGTTGATTCGGAGTGTTCGGAAATGAGATACGCGGACAGGGACCGGATGCGCCGGATGATCCTGAAGGGCCTGCGGGACGGCCTGCCCATCGGGCTGGGCTATTTCGCGGTGGCCTTTTCGCTGGGCATCAACGCCCGGGGGGCGGGCATCAGCCCGCTGCAGGGCTGGGTGGCCAGCATCCTCAATCACGCCTCGGCGGGGGAGTACGCGCTGTACGCCCTGATCGGGGCGCGTGCCGCGGCGTGGGAGATCGCCGCGGTGATCTTCGTCACCAATATGCGCTACCTGCTGATGAGCGCGGCCCTCAGCCAGAAGATGGCCCCGAAAACGGGCTTCCTCCGGCGCCTGGGCACCGGCTTCAGCATTACGGATGAGATCTTCGGCCTGGCCATCGCGCAGCCGGGATACGTTTCCTGTGCCTATCTCTGGACCGCCTTCATCCTGGCGGACCTGATGTGGGCCGCCGGCACCCTCTGCGGCATCCTGATGGGCAATGTCCTGCCGGCGGCTGTGGTTACCGCCCTCAGCGTCGCGATCTACGGTATGTTCCTGGCCATCATCATCCCGCCGACCCGGAAGAGCAGGATCCTCGCCGGCCTGGTGGCGGTTTCCTTTGCCGCCAGCTACGCCGCGTCAAAACTGCTTCCCGCCCTGACCGGCGGCACGAAGACCGTGATCCTGACGGTGGGCCTTTCCGCCCTGGCGGCGCTGCTGTTCCCCCTGAAGGACGAAGCCGGGACGCCTGAAGCGCCCGAGGCGCGGGAAAAGGAGGCGGAAGCATGACCGACGCACAGATCTGGGTTGCGATCCTCATCGCCGCCGGCGTCAGCCTCCTGGTGCGCGCCCTGCCCCTGACGCTGATCCGCCGTCCCATCAAAAACCGTTTTATCCGCTCCTTCCTGTACTACGTTCCTTATGTGACCCTGGCGGTCATGACCTTCCCGGCCATGATCGACGCGGCCGTGACCCCCGGCGCGGGCATCGCCGCCCTGGCCGCCGGCGTGATCGCCGCCGGCGCGGGCGCCGGCCTCTTCCCTGTGGCCGTCCTCTGCTGCGCGGTGGAATATGTCGCCGGACTGCTGTGAACGCAGTCCGGTTTTTTGCTGTAAAAGATGTCAAGAGAACCCTATCCGCATCTTCAATAGTCGCAACTTCACACTGTGAAGATTGCTCCTTTTCAGATGATCTCACCGCCGACGGAATATCCCGCACTGCGGGTCGTCAGCGGTTCGTCCCCTGACAACTTTTTTGCTCTTGACTTGGAGCTATATTCAAGGTTTAAAATGGATCCTGAATACAAAGAAGGTGGGTAACATTTATGACCCCGGGATCCGTTTTTCGGTTAAACCAGGAAGGCTACGCGGCCAACCTGCCGGTTTTTTTCTCTGCGCTGTCCGCGGAGCAGATCACCTTAAAAGATGATAAGGGAAACACCGTCCGTACCTTCCCGGCCGGGACCCCGGACCTGGACGAGGCCTCCGGGGACCGGGTGCGCACGCTCGGTTTGGGCGTTCTTGAGGAGGGCAACTACACGCTGGAAAGCGCCGGGGAGCAGCGTTCCTTTACCGTGCGGCCGGAAGCCTGGAACAGCGTAACGAATGCCCTCATCAAGGGCCTGTACTTCCAGCGCTGCGGCTGCGCGCTGGAGGCAAAGTATGCCGGCGCCTGGACCCACGCGGCCTGCCATACGGCCCCGGCGGCGGACTGGGAGGACCGGTCCGTCCTGCGGAAGGTCACCGGCGGCTGGCATGACGCGGGCGACTACGGCAAATATGTCGGCCCGGGCGCTGTCACGGCGGCCCACCTGATGTACGCCTGGAAGCTGTTTCCCGGCGGCTGCTCCGATCCCCTCAATATCCCGGAGACCGGGAACGGCCTGCCGGATATTCTGAACGAAACGAAGTACGAGCTGGACTGGATCCTGCAGATGCAGCGGTCCGACGGCGCCTTCCACCATAAGCTGACCAAGGCCCGGTTCGCGCCCTTCATCATGCCGGAGGACGACAGGGAACCGGAGTACCTGATGCCCGTGTCCCACTGCGCCACGGGTGCTGCCTGCGCCTGCCTGGCGCTGGCTTCCCGGATCTACCGCCCCTTCGATGAAGCCTTTGCCAATCATATGCTCCTTTCCGCCGGCCGGGCCTGGACCTGGCTGCAGGAGCATCCGGATAATATCCCCTATACGAACCCGGAAGGCGTCTTCACCGGCTGGTACGGGGATAAGAGCGACCGGGACGAGCGCTTCTGGGCGGCCTGCGAGCTGTATGCCGCCACGGGGGAGGAAGATTACCGGACCGCCGCGGAAGCGCTGTATGAAGAGGGGCAGAACCTGACCGCCTTCGGCTGGGCGGACGTGGGCGGCCTGGGAGCCCTCTGCTGCCTGTTCGACCTGCGGGAGAAGGCAGGGAACATCCTGTACGCGAAACTGAAGGAGGACTTCCTCGTGAAAAGCGAAGAAGCGCTGGACCTGTCGAATGCTTCCGGCTACGGCACGGCCCTGGCTCCGGACAGGTATGTCTGGGGAAGTATCCTCCCGATTCTTTCCAACGCCATGGCGATGATCCTGGCCTCAAAACTGACCGGGCACGAAGACATGCGGGACGCGGCCCTGAAGCAGTGGAACTACGCCCTGGGGATGAACGCCCTGGACCTGTGCTTCGTGACGGGCTTCGGTGAGCGATCCGTGCGGAATCCCCATCACCGGCCCTCCGGGGCGGACGGCATCGACGATCCGGTCCCCGGCCTGATCGCCGGCGGCCCCAACAGGCAGTATCCCTTCCGGGAGAACCGGGAGCGCTTTGCGGACATTCCCCCGGCCAAGTGCTACCTGGATGAGCTCCCTTCCGCCGATACCAATGAGATCGCTATCTACTGGAACTCCCCGGCGGTCTTTGTCGGCGCGTTTTTCAGTGAACTCAGCAGGCGTTAATTCGTTTGTTCGTCTTTTGATACAGAATTGCATATGATAGAAAAGGTGAAACGAAAAGAACCGTATCCGCAACCTCAATCGTCGCGACTCCCCACAGGGGAGCTCGCTCGTTTCGGTTGACCTCACCGCCGACAAAACTCCTGCCACTGGCAGTTGTCGGCGGTTCGCCCTCTGTCTCATTCTGTCTCAAAGCAAACAGCCGGCCCGGCAGGACCGGCTGTTTTGTGTTTCCCTGTTATTCCGGCACGGGCAGGCGCATGGTTACGGTGGTGCCGAAGCCGGGCCGGGAGGTGATTTCGAAGGACGCTTTGTCCCCGTAGATATAGGTCAGCCGCTCCCGGATATTCCGCAGGCCGATCTTCGTGCCGCGCTCCGGCGCGTCCGGGCTGTGCAGCACGGCTTCCAGCGTTTCCTCCGTCATGCCGTTTCCGTTGTCGGCCACCCGGATGACAACCTCTTTGCCCTCCAGGTCGGCGTCGATGCTGATGCGCCCGCCGAGGGGTTCGCCGTTCTCGTCCTTGTTCTCCAGGATCCCGTGCCCCAGGGCGTTCTCCACCAGCGGCTGGATCACGTTCTTCAGGATCGGGATGTTCTCCGCCTTCGGGTCCACCCGGATCTGCTGCTTGAAGACGCCCTGGAAGCGGTACTGCTGGATGGTCAGGTACTGCTCCACCACGTGGATCTCCTGGATCACCGTGTCGTATACGTCGTTGATGTCGATCCGCAGCCGGTCCCGCAGGATATCGATCATCGCGCGGTTCACGATGATCACGTCCTCGTTCCGCCCCTTCTGGGCCAGGTAGGTGATCGTGTTCATCGTGTTGTAGATGAAGTGCGGGTCCACCTGGGCGATCAGCAGCCCGTAGCGCATCTGGTGCTCCATCTTCTCCCGCTCGAGGATCTCCTCCATCGTCGTTTCCAGCCGCCCGGCCATCGTGTTGAAGGATTGGCTCACCTGGCCGATCTCGTCGTTCGACCGGATGTCCACCCGCGCGTTGAAATCGCCGTTGGCGATGGCTTCCATCTGTGAGGAGACGTCCTTCAGCGGACGTACGAACACGTTTGTGATCAGCACCACCGCCAGGATGGAGACCACCCCGAAGATCGCGAAGCTGAAGATGATCACATACGCCTGCGGTTCGTTGCGCGCGATGACCTCGTCCCGCGACAGGTAGGTGATCAGGTGCCAGTTCCCGTCGTAAACATGCCGCACGGCGTATACGCCGCCGTCGTCGATCCGGAAGCCTTCTTCATAGCTGTCGCCGTATTCATAGCCGGCCAGCACCTTTTCCGCGTCGATCAGCCCGCGGTCTTCGGACGGCTCGATCCGTTTCCCGCTGGCGCTCAGCAGCACGTAATCCGTGGAGGCGCCGGTCAGGCTCGTCGTGATGTACGCGATGCTGTCGTACGACGCGACGATCACCAGCGTGCCGCGGATCCTGTTCAGGCTGTACGGCCGGACGTATCCGAATCCCTTGGAGAATTCATTCGCCCACAGGGCCAGGTCATGCCCCGCCGGCAGGCGGAAGGGCTCGGTGAACATGCGTTCCTGGCCGGATTCGGCGTACAGGGGCAGGATGTTCTGCCGGATATGCCCGGCGATGACCGGGTTCAGGCCGACCGTGCTGGTTTCCAGCCCGTTCTCCAGGCACAGGTACATGCCCAGCACCTGGTAGGTGGAGATCCCGTCCCGGGTGATCAGTTCCGACATGCACAGCCGCAGCTGCGCCGCGATGCTTTCGTCCGGCTTTTCCGACGCAATTTCCAGCAGCTCCTTCAGTTCGTTGTCGCTCGCCGCCATATTGGAGAACCGCGTGATCTCCGAGAACCGGGATTCCATCCGCATGGCGACCTGCCGGTTGAAGGACATCGTATCCCGCACCTGCCGTTCCCGGGCGATCAGGAATACCGCGTCCGGCGTCAGCAGGAGTACGAAGAGGAATACCGCCGCGTAGATCAGGACCAGCGCCAGGGCGATCTTGTGCTGGAGGGAAAGGGAACGGACCATGGGCGATCACTCCCGCGTTTTATTTTTTCCGGCTCCGCCGGAATTCGTTCGGGGTCTTTCCGGTCAGCTGCTTGAACATTGTGCTGAAGTACTGGCTGGAGGCGAAGCCGCACTGCTCCGAGATCTCGTAGATCATTTTGTCGCTGTCCCGCAGCAGCTCCCGCGCCTTCTGGATCCGGATGTTGTTCAGGTATTCCGTGATCCCCATCCCGACCTCTTCCTTGAATTTGGCGGACAGCCAGGAGGGACTGAGCCCCACCGCCTTCGCGACCATTCCGCCGCTCAGGTCCTCCTGATCCATATGCGCGCGGAGGTATTCGACGGCGGCCCGGATGTTCCGGGACCAGGCGGTCTGTCCTTTGGTGTACAGGGCCCGCGCTTCCTGCAGCTTGGCCCCGATGAATTCCAGGATCTGCCCGGAGTCCCGGAAGTCGTACCGGCCTGCGTCCTCCGCCAGGCTGAACAGCAGGCCGTCCGGGCTGCCGGCCTGCTCCTTGCCCGCCCGGGCCAGGGCCTCCAGGAATACCTGCAGCAGCGCCGGGAAGACCGCCGCGTTCTCCTCCGCCACGGAAAGCCGCAGCTGCCGCACCGCCTCGTCCAGGGTTTTCCGGTTCCCCTCCGCCAGCGCCCTGTACAGGGCGTCCGCGGTGATGCCGGGCTGCGGGGCCTGGCGGCCGGCGTTCACGATCTCCCGCAGCTCGTGGATCCGCGGGCCCGGATACAGGTATACGCAGTCCAGCAGGGGAGCGGCCTCCCGGTAGGTCTTCCCGGCCTCCCGGGCCGTGCGGCGGTCGTCGCCGCAGAAGACGTCGTAGCCTTCGTCCCCCTCGTTCAGCGCGTCAAAGATCCGCCGCGCCGCCCGCGCGGCGCTGTCCCGGCTTTCCTTCCGGGATACGCTTTCCTCTCCGTCCTCCAGGCGCACCAGCAGCCGGTTGTCGTCCAGGCGGAATACCTCCGCGCTGCTGTCCTTTCCGTCCAGCGCCGCCCGGATCTTCTCCGCAACAGCCGCCTCGTCGGCATACCGCCGCTCGGCGAGGGAGGGAAGGAACCGAACCATGATCTCCGGGCAGCTCCGCAGGCTCACCAGTACAAACCAGTACCGCCGGTGGATGCGCAGGAATTCCTGCTCGTTCATCATCGGGCGGAACAGCTGCTCCTCCGTCCCCCGGCTGAACAGCTCCAGGAATACGGACCGCTCGGTGTATTTCGTTTTCTGCCGTTCCAGGCGGATTTCCCCGGCGATCCGCACCAGCTTCGCCAGGAACGCCTCGCTGTTCAGGTCGCTCTTGAGCAGGTAGTCGTCGATGCCCAGGCGGATCGCCCGCTGCACGTAGTCGAACTCCCTGTATCCGGACAGGAACAGGATGTGCGTCTCCCGGTCGATGGCGCGCACCGCCTCCGCGAAGGATACCCCGTCCATCCCCGCCATCCGCACGTCGCTGATGATCAGGTCCGGCATCTCCCGCCGGCAGGCCTTCAGGGCCTGGTTCGCGTCCAGGTACCTCCCCGTGACCGTAAAACCGTTTGCTTCCCAGTCCACCAGCGTCTCCAGGTATTCCAGCGCCAGCGGCTCGTCATCCAGCAAAAGAACACGGATCATTTTGCGCTCCTTATGTCGTTTCCGGGTCTGAAAGGATTGTCTCTGATACCCATATTTTACCATATTTTCAGTCCGGTGACGACAATATCCGCAGGAAAACCCTGCGGATATTGAAATCGGTATGAATGTTGTCACAGCGTCCTGCTGAGGAGTGCCTGCCGCTCCTTCCGGTCCTGGAAGAACTTGAGCACCCGCTGGTTGTTGTACGTGTAGATCATGATCATCAGCAGGAAGAATCCCGATGCCGTGTCCTGCAGCGAGGAGGAGAGCCCCATGCCCATCAGGCCGCTGGTCAGCATGTTCAGGATGAAGTTGCCGATGAAGATCCCCACCACGATGTTGCAGTACTGCTCCAGCGCGATGCCGACGTAGATGCCCAGCAGCGCGTTGAAGATGATGTTCGTGCTGCTCATGTACATCGGGGTGTCGATGGATCCCTGGATGGAGATCCGCAGCAGCGAGGCAATGCCCAGGAAGAAGGCCGCCACCACGTAGCTCTTGAACGCCGTGCGCTTCACGTTCACGCCGCCGTTCTTCGCGATCTGCTGGGAACTGGCGCTCGCCCGCACGTTGTAGCCGAACTTCGTGTGGTTGTAGATGATGTAGAACGCGACTGCCATGATGATGAAGATGATGTAGCAGATCGGTTCCCGGCCGAAGTAGGTCGTTTCCCCGCTGATGGCCGTAACCCAGGAGATACTCACCTGGTTGGACAGCGTTTCATACACCATGCATACGCCCAGGGCTGTCACGATCGCCGGAACCCGCATCAGCATGTACGCGCCGCCGCTGATCAGCTCCAGCACGATCCCGGACCCGACCACGAGCAGGGCGAACGGGATCACGCCGATATCGTTGACGTAGACCACCTTGGCGCCGATCATGCTGGAGAGCATCACCACCGCGCCCGCGCTCAGGTCCATCCGGTTGTTCAGGATGTTGCAGCACATGGCGTAGGAGATCAGCGTCGGCACCAGGGTCTGCTTCAGGTTCATCTGGATGGTGCTGAGCTTGCCGAACTTGCCCCCGGACAGGGCGAAGAACAGCAGGTACACCAGCACCGGCAGCAGGATGACGATGACCGCATTCTTGATTCTTGTCGATACGTTCTTCAAAGCAGGTTCCCCTTTCCAATTTCCCTGCCGGCGGGTTTCCCCGCCGGCAGGGACGCCGGCTAATTCAAAGGAGTGTGTTCAACCGGGGTTACTGTACGCCGTGGCGGGCCATAGTGTCCTCGGTGCTGTAGGTCGCGCCCATTTCCACCAGGGTCTCGGCCTTGGCTTCGGGGTTGAAGGAAACGATGACGTTCTTCAGTTCGTCCGCCGTCCAGCAGTAGACGCCATCGGCATGCAGGTAGTTGGCATAGTTGTCGAATTCTTCCGCGGTCTTGCAGGTGATGAAGTTCACCGGCACGGAGACCTTCTCCAGGGGGTTGCCCTGCAGGGCGTTGTACATCATCGTGAAGGTGAACGCCACGTCGACGTACTGGCCGCCGATGGCGCATACGGTGTTGCCGCTGGCCAGGGCGTCGCCGCAGGTTTCGCTCAGGTCGACGAACGCGATCTTGACCTTGCCTTCACGGCCGGCCGCCTTGATGGGCTCCGCGCAGTATTCGATGCCCAGCAGCGTGATGGCGATGCCGTCGATGGTCTCGTCGGAGGCCAGGTAGTCTTCAACAGCCTTGGTGAACTGCAGGCCGCGGTATTCGCCGGCCTTCTTGATTTCGGGATGCTTCTCAAAGGCGTCCATCATGCCCAGCCAGCGCTGGTCGTGGCAGGTGATGCCGGGTTCGTAGCCGATGGGGGCGATGTTGGTGCAGCCCGCTTCGATCAGGCTCTCGATGATGTCGCTGCCGGCCTTGAAGTCGCTCTCGTAGGAGCAGCCGACGAAGTAGTCGCTCGCGAACACCTGGTCCTTGATTTCATCCGCGATCGGGGCCCAGGATACGCCCATGTATACGCCGTTCTCTTCGCAGATCCGCAGGCCCTGCAGCACCGCGGTACCGCTGAAGTTGGTGGTGATGATGCCGTTCACGCCCTGGGCGCACAGGTTTTCGATGCCCGCCAGGTAGGTTTCATCGGCAAAGTTCTCGAGGATGTAGTAGCTGAACTTCACGCCGAAGTTCTTGCCGAGGTAGTCGGTGTAGGCCTTCAGTTTGGAGCACAGGTAGTCGGTCGTGGTGTGGATGATAACGCCGATGGTGTATTCGCCGTTCTCATCACCGCAGACTTCGCCGCTCTGGCCGCCCCAGACAGCCTGGGTGGTCTCGTCTTCAGCGGTCGCAACGCAGCACAGGGACAGGGCCAGCACCAGCGCCAGCAGTACGGAAATCAGTTTCTTCATGGTTTTTTCCTCCTTGTCTTAATTCCAGGTACCGTCTTTGTTCTTGACATACGTCAGGAATACGATGATGAGCAACACCAGGCCTTGGATGCCTTCGATGATCCGCTCGTTGACTCCCAGGATGATCAGTCCGTTCCGGAGGATGATCACCGAGAGACTGCCGATCAGCGCGCCGCTCATCTTTGCGCGTGATCCGCCGGAAAGGGGAACTCCGCCGAGCACCAGTGCAGTAATTACGTTCATCTCCAGGCCCTGGCCGGTGGAAGTGCTCACGCTTCCGGCCCGCGCCATCAGGACGAACGCCGCAACGCCTACCGTAACGCCGCTGATGAGGTAAGCGATCATCCGGGTCCGGGCCACGTTGACCCCCGCCTGCTGTGCTGCCAGCGGGTTGCCGCCGATGGCCTTGTTGGCCTTTCCGATCCAGCTCTTCTCGAACAACAGGTAGCATACGATAAACGCGACTACCAACAGGGTGATTTTCAGCGTCCAGTTGTCATAGTTGTAGATGTACACCGGCACGGAATACTTCTCTTTCGCGCAGACCGTATTCAGGATGCCGCGGCACATGTACATGATGCACAGGGACGTGATAAACGGGGAAACCTTCAGGTAAACCGAGACCAGGCCGTTCAGCGCGAACCACGCGACCGCCGCCAGGATGTTCGCCGCCACGATCGCCGGGAAGGGGGCGCCCGCCCGGCCGACCAGCACGCCGATCAGCACGCTGAAGCCGATCACGCTGCCGTAGGAGAGGTCCATGCCTCCGTGGGCGTAGACGAACACGGCGCCGAAGGCCATGATCGCCACGTAGACGGACTGGTTCAGGATGCTCCGGATGTTGCCCGCCGTCAGCAGCTTGCCGTTGCTCATTAGCTCGAACACGACGATCATGATGGCCAGGCCGAGGAAAGGTATCACCTTGTTCAGGATGCCCTGCACCGAAGCGAGTCTGTTTTCAGTCTTTTCCGCTCTTGCTTCCATGTACCTTCACCTCCTTACACCATTTCCCGGATCAGTTCGGATTCCGTCAGGGCTTCGCTCCGCTCAAATTCTTTCCGGATCTCTCCGTCCTTCATGATCAGGATCCGGTCGCTCATGCCGATCAGCTCCGGCAGCTCCTCCGAGATCATGATGATCGCCTTGCCCTCCTGCTTCAGCTTGTACATCAGCTGGTACATGAAGGCTTTCACGCCGATGTCGATGCCCCGCGTCGGGCAGTCCAGGATGAAGATGTCCGATTCGTTTCCGAGCCACTTGCCGAAGACGACCTTCTGCTTGTTGCCGCCGCTCAGGTCCCGCACGTCCTGCGTGATCTCCCGGCATTTGATGCTCATGTTCTGCACCTGCGCGTTGGTGAACTTCTTTTCCTTCCGCCGGAAGACCAGCCCGGCCTTCTTCAGCATCGGCAGGGAGGGGAGCGTGATGTTCTCCATGATGCTGGCGCTCAGGATCAGCGCTTCCTGGTCACGGTTCTTGCTGACGTAGCCGACCTTGTGGCCGATGGACACCTTCGTGTCCGTCACTTGCGTCCCGTCCCCGAGGAACACCTTGCCGATCAGCGGCTTTTCGATCCCGAAGAGGACCTTGCCCAGGTCGTGCATCCCGCAGTCCGTCAGGCCGCCGATGCCCAGGATCTCGCCCTTGTGCAGCTCCAGGTGGATGTCCTTCAGCGTCTCCGCCGTGTATACGCCTTCCGCCCGCAGCACCACTTCGTCTCCGTGGCTTCCGTCGTAGTCGTCCCGGTAGTAGCTGCCCGTCAGCTTCCGGCCGACCATCAGTTCCTTGATCTTTTCCTCTTCAAACTCGTCCTTCTCCAGCCGGGCGATCAGGTCGCCGTCCCGCAGCACGATGATGGACGTGCATACCGTCATGATTTCTTCCAGGTCGTGGGAGATGAACACCACGGTCTTGTTCTCGTCCCGGAATTTCTTCACCAGGTCGTAGATCACGTCCCGGCCGCGCTGGCTCAGGGCGGTGGTCGTCTCGTCCACGATGAAGATCTCCGGGTCAGCGTACACCGCGCGCACGACCTCGATCAGCTTCCGGTCCTCCAGGCTGTATTTCGCGATCGGCGCGTCCGGGTCGATGTCCGTGATGCCGATGCGCGCCATGGCCTCTTTCGCGGCCTTGTTCATCGCCTTCCGCCGCACGATGCCGCAGGAGGTGAACTGGTCCTCCCGGCCGAGGAAGATGTTGTCCGCGACCCGGATGCCCGGCAGGGTGCCCATTTCCTGGGTGACCATGCTGATGCCGTACTTCTGCGCGTCCAGCGGGTCCGTGGGCTTGTATTCCTGGCCTTTCAGCTCCAGTGTGCCCGAGGTGGGGGGATACACGCCGCTGATGATCGAGGAGAACGTGGATTTTCCGCTTCCGTTCTCACCGATCAGGCCGATGATCTCCCCCCGGCGCAGCTCCACGCTGATCCCGTTGAGCGCGTGGGTCTGGCCGAAATGCTTGACGATCTGGTTGGACCGTAAAATAACCTCTCCGCTCATGTTTTCACACCTTTACTCTTTTGCTCCGCTCAGCGGCAGATGATGACGCTCCAGCTCATCTTCGGCAGCACGACCTTCGTTCCTTCGTATCCGCTGACGTCCTTCTCCTGCATGGTGACCTTCTCCGGGTCCTCCAGGGTGTTCCGGGCTTCCATGTCGTCGCCCGTCAGTACCAGGTGCTTCACGACCTTCCGGTCGCCGTAGCCCTGCAGGTCGATGTCGAATTCCGTTTCACCTTCCTGGTTGCAGTTCAGCGCGAAGATCCGGACCTCGTCTTCCTTTTCGTTGTACACCACCGCGGATTCGACCAGCGGCAGGGTGCCGAACTGGCATTCATACGTGTCGCCGCTCACGACCGTCTTCATCGTCGTGCCGTGGCCGTACTTACTCAGCATGTGGAAGGGATGGTAGATCGTCTGGCGGAAGAGGCCGCCGCCGCGCACCGTCGTGATCGGGGCGATCACGTTGATCAGCTGCGCCAGGCAGGCGATCTCGACCGTGTCCACGTTCTTCAGCAGCGTGATGCCCAGGCCGCCGACCACCAGCGCGTCCAGCAGCGAGTATTTCTCCTGCAGGATGCTCGGGGCGATTTCCCACTTCCCGGCGGAGGTCATCTCGAACGTGGTCAGCCCGGCCAGGTCGTCCAGGCTGTCGATCTTGATATCCTGGAAATTCCATACGTTCCACTCGTCCAGGCAGATCTTCAGGTCCTTGGTGAAGTGGTTCTTGGCCTTCACGTATTCCAGCACCCGCGCGCTGTTGCGGATGTGGTCGTCCAGCTGCGCGTACGCCGCCAGGAAGTTCGTCGTGCCCTGTCCGGCGTTCATCGTGTAGTTGTGGGTGGACAGGTAGTCCACCTGGTTGTACAGCTCGGTCAGCATCACGCGGTCCCACTCCATGTACGTGGGCAGCATTTCATAGCTGCTGCCGCAGGCAACCAGTTTGATGCTCGGGTCGACCCACCGCATGATCTTCGCGGCTTCCAGGGCCTTCTTCGTGTAGTCTTCCGCGGAGAGGTGGCCCGCCTGCCAGCTGCCTTCCATTTCGTTGCCCAGGCACCAGTATTTGATGCCGTAGGGTTCCGGATGGCCGTTCTTCGCGCGCAGGTCGCTCCAGTAGGTTCCGCCCGGGTGGTTGCAGTATTCCACCAGGTCGCCGGCGTCCTTGATGCTTCCGGTTCCCAGGTTCACGGCGATCATCGGTTCAATGCCGACCTTCTCGGCCCACTGGCAGAACTCGTCGATGCCGAATTCGTTGGTCTCGATCGTCGTCCACGCGTAGTCCATCCGCTTCGGCCGGTTTTCCTTCGGGCCGATGCCGTCGTGCCAGTCGTAGCAGCTTACGAAGTTGCCGCCGGGATACCGGATCACCGGCACGCCCAGTTCCTTTACCAGTTCCATTACGTCGCCGCGGTAGCCCTTTTCGTCCGCCGTGGGATGGCCGGGCTCGTAGATTCCGGAGTAGATGCTCCGGCCCAGGTGCTCCGTAAAGGATGAATACAGCTTGTCGTCGATCGCGCCGATCTCATAATGTCTGTCGGAATAGCATTTGACTTTTTTCATTTCTGCGGCCCTCCTTGATCGTCAGAAAACAGCGGTGGGATCTTTTCCCTGTTCTGATCAGATTGTACGGCAGCGCAAATACAAAATTCTTCCAATAAATTATGCTCTTTGTTTAAAATTTTGTTGTATCCGGAAATTTTTATACCAGATAATATATATTGGAAGATATGCAGACAGTCGGCTCATCAGAGCCGGCTGTGAGGGCTGCTTCTGTCTCTCGTGGGAAATCAGAGGAAATCATTGTAATCAGTGTTTTCTTGTGAAATATCGATCCAGGACATTCAGTATATTACTGCAATGAGCCTGGTACTGACCTCTTTGCAGTAATTTTTCATTGACCTTCTCGATTGACTTAGAACTTCTGAACCGACCTGCTTCAGAAATCTTTTTTGTTTTCTGAACTTTCTGTCCCCAGTAGACATCTTCAATATCTTTGCAAAAGAAAATGAATTCATAATTGTTTGATTCACAGTGTTCTCTGATTTTGTTCAGTAATTCATTTGAATCTGATGAAATATCATAATCATCTGTATCCACACAATAGATTACAGTTATATCTTCAAAATACATACTCCTTCGCTTTATTTCTTCTCGGACAGTTTTGCTGTTATATCTAGTTTTGGACTTCATATGAACGAAGCGAATAGTGATTTTGCTTGATCTGACATAAAAATGTTCAAGAGTTTCCTGAATATACAGAGTGTCAGTATCTGCTTGTGGTGTTGATTCCACACAAAACAAAACCAGTTTATTCATCTGCGCCTCCCAGTATCCCGAGAAAATCGGAAGCTTCCACGTTGAAAGGGGAGTCTTCAATGAATCCGTTCCGGTATGCGTTTTCCGGATTCAGGTTCCCGTTGCTGGTCCAGGTGTGGATCGTGTTTACACCGGAGATAAAGCTGATGGCACATTTACTGTTCTTCAGCACCGACATGGGGGACAGGTTATGGGCAGTGAAGCAGAGCTGTCCTTTCCCGTAGTAGATAAAATACTCGATCAGTTTATCCAGGTATACGTCATTGATATTGGAATCCAGCTCGTCGATAAAAACGATATCCCCACGGCAGGCAGCATCCAGGGCGTCAAACAGGTTCATCAGCTTTTTGATGCCGCGGCTTTCATATTCCTGATCAAGTTCGTAACCGTCATACATCATAATCAGGCGGCAGATATAGAATTCGCGGTATTCCTTTACGTCGACTTTGATGTTCTTCAGATCTGGCTTAAAGATGCGAACAAAGGAAACAAGTTTATTTACTTTTTCCATAAAAACCGGCATCATTTTTTGGAGAATCATTATTTCGCCTTTATCGCGTCCTGCGGGAATACTCCAGCTAAACAGGGCGGATGTTTCCATTTCATGCAGCACGGCATTTCCGGTTTCTTGCTGAACTATACTGGACGCATATTGATGATGATCATCATCTCCGTCAATTCCAACATTTATACGGGCTGCGAAGATCATTAGTGTAAACAGATGATGCCATATGTCATCTCCATACTCGTATCCCGCAGCTTTGATTTCATCGGTGAATGTTGCAAAGGAGCGCTGCTCAAGCAGATTCAGTGTTTTGGCTTTGCAGAATTCATATTTTTCACCTTCGTCGAACTGAATGAGGTCACCGTCCTGTGTTATAAATACGGGTAGATAATGATTCTGTGAATAACGGCCGTTTTTCTTTTCCAGCGATTCTCCGGCCAGGTAGACCCGGCCGTCCGGTCTTGTTTCAAGATGAACCCTATAACGGTAGGTAAATTCACCGATGCCGAAGTCGGCATGGAATACAGCCTCGATAAAGGCGGCTTTTGTCTTCTTGTTGATGTTTTCTGCCAGCAGTTTCTGGTTGACGGAGTCGCTCAGATAGTTTCTGTCAAGGAGGATTCGTGTCATGATCTTTACAGCGGTCATGATGGCGGTTTTTCCGGACCCATTTTCGCCGTAGATACCTTTTACACGGTATTGTTCAGGATTGAAATCATCCTTGATCGTCTTTTTGTAAAACGGAATCTCAATCATCTTCTCAATGTTCTTGATTCCGGAAATGCAGAGATTTAAAAGAAAGAAGTTTTTCATTCGCTTCGCCTCCGGGAAACATTATACCATACGTGAACAATAAAATAAATACAAAATGTAAATATTATATTACTATAGAGAAAAAGTGAGACAAGGGAGCCCTTCCTCTGGCTCATCATTCGTTTGTTCGTCTTTTGGTTCAGAATTGCATATGTTAGAATAAGTGAAACGAAAAGAGCCATCCCTTCGTTTCACTTTTTACTGTATCGGGGAATTTGGTGATTGATATGCCGAGAACAGCAAGAAAAGCCAGCCTGTCAAATATCTATCATGTGATGATGCGCGGAGTTAACCGGCAAGCCATCTTCGAGAATGACGGAGACCGGCTTCATTTCATGTCTGTCCTGAAGGAATGCAAGGAAATATCAGGGTTCAGGCTTCATGCGTTCTGCCTGATGCCCAATCACCTTCACTTCCTGATTGAACCGGCCGGGGAGCCGCTGGATCTGGTCTTCCGGAGGATCGGCATCCGGTATGCCGTATGGTACAACCGCAAACATCAAAGGGCAGGTCATTTGTTCCAGGACCGTTTTAGGAGCGAGAACGTCGAAAATGACCTGTACTATATGACGGTCCTGAGGTATATCCTCCAGAACCCGATGAAAGCTGGTCTGGAACCCCGTCTGGGTACCTACCGCTGGAGCAGCTATCCTGCATATGCAAAAGGAACCGGAAGCATAACAGATACTCAGTATGCTACAGAATTATTCGGAACCCGGGAATCCCTGATCGATTTTGTCCGGATGGGCAATGAAGATATCGTGATGGACGAAACAGATCCTGAATGGCCTCTTCAGGATGATGATGCAAAGAAGATCATGGAACAAATCACCGGCTGTTCTGCAACGGAAGAGTTTCGCCGGCTGGACAGGCAGCTCCGGAATGAATATATCCGGAGAATGTATGCAGAGAAGCTCTCCATTGGGCAGATTGCCCGCCTGGCCGGTTTTTCAAAATCAACCGTTCATGAAGCTGTCAGGGATCATCCTGATACCGATGAATCCGGGGAGGAAGAAGCCCTGCTCCTTCGCGAGGAGGATCTGCCGGTATTTGATTCATATTCTGAGGAAGTCTGGTAAAAAGGCGAACGGCAGAACCGTCCCTGCGTTTCGTTTTAAACTGAAACTTGACGAATATATCGAAATGAATTATGATTTCGATACAAAAGTCAAGGACGGGAGGTGGGCATATGAATGAAACACTTCACGAAACGATGCAGGGATTTGGGGGAATGATCTCCGCAAAACAGGCGCTGGAAGCCGGCATTTCCAGGCAGACACTGACCAATTATGTCCGCTCCGGGAAGATCGAGCGGGTAGGCAGCGGGATCTATATTCTGCCGGATACCATTGAAGATGATATGTATGCGGTTTCCCTGCATTCGAAGTGGATTGTCTTTTCCCATGATACCGCCCTTTTTCTGAACCGCCTGGCTGAAAGGACACCATTTGCACATTCAGTAACGGTTCCCAGCACCGCGTCTGTTCCGAAGAGCATCAAACAATACTGCAATTGTTTCTATGTCAAACCGGAACTTCATCAGCTTGGCGTTACGGTCAGGAAAACCACATTCGGGCATGAGGTTCGCTGCTATGATCCTGAGCGGACAATCTGTGACCTGGTTCGCAGCAGGTCCCGTTATTCCGTTGAACTGGTGACAGACGCAATCAAGGCATATGCAAACAGCAGTGAAAAAGACCTGAACCGGTTATCGGAATATGCGGAGCAATTCCATGTTGTGAAAGCACTGAAACCGTATCTGGAGGTGCTGCTATAGTACGAAGCTTAGAAGAAAGGCTGGCTTGAATAGCCAGCCTTTGTTTTTATTTTTCGTTCCCGAACGGCAGAACCGTCCCTGCGTTCGGCGCGTCTGCGTTTGGCGAACGGCAGAACCGTCCCTGCGTTCGGTCACTCCTTGTCGGTGTCGAGGCGCTGGCGGGAGACGAGTTCGGCGAAGAGGCCGTCGCGGGCGATGAGCTCGTCGTAGGTGCCGTCCTCGGCGATCTTGCCGCCGTCGATCACCAGGATGCGGTCGCAGCGCTTGATCGTGCTCAGCCGGTGGGCGATCACGATGCGGGTGCAGCGCATCTTGTCCAGGGCTTCGGAGACCTTCCGCTGCGTGATGTTGTCCAGCGCGGAGGTTGCCTCGTCGAAGATCAGGATCTTCGGCTTCGGGGCGATGGCCCGGGCGATCAGCAGGCGCTGCCGCTGCCCGCCGGAGATGGTGCCGCCGCCTTCCTGCAGCAGCGTGTGCATGCCCATGGGCATGTCCCGGATATCCTCGGCGATGCCGGCGATTTCCGCCGCCTCCCACGCCTCGTCCAGCTTCAGCGTCGGCGCGGAGATCACGATGTTGTCAAAGATGCTCCCGGAGAACAGCTTCCCGTCCTGCATCACCACGCCGATCTGCCGCCGTACGGAGTGCAGGTCCAGCCGCTGCAGGTCCTTCCGGTCGTAGGTGATCATGCCGCGGCTGGGTTTTTCAAAGCCCAGCAGCAGGCGCACCAGCGTGCTCTTGCCGCAGCCGCTCTTCCCGACGATGGCTACGTATTCCCGCGGCTTGATCGCCAGGTTGAAGTCCTCGAAGATCGGCTTGCTGTCCGGGTCGTACCCGAAGGTGATGTGGCTCAGCTCGATGCTGCCGGAGAGGCGGGTCACCGTCTCCTTGTTGTCCGCCGTTTCCGGCTGCGCCGCCAGCAGCGGCTTCATCAGGTTGATGATCGGCTTGATGGACGCGGCGGAGAGCGCCACGCCCGCCAGGGCGCCGAAGGCGGAGGAAATGTTCGCGTAGCTCGCGTTGAAGGCGAAGTAGTCGGCGATGCGGACCTTGCTTTCCACCGCGATCCAGTACATCACCGCCGTCCCGATCAGGGAGATCGCCGTCGTCAGCACGCCGCTCAGCTTGATGATCGCCGGCGGGTTGAAGGTCAGGTCCGCGCTCTTCACGTACTGCTGGCTCCACTTGGCGAAGGCGCGGTTTTCCGCGCCGCTCAGGCGGATCTTCTGGATGCCGTTGATCAGGCTGTAGACCAGGCCGCGCTCCTTGGCGGTGTATTCCATCTTTTCCTGGTCCACGCGCATCTGCACCTTCGCGCTCACCAGGCTCACGCCCAGCGTCAGCAGCGTCACGATCAGCGAGGGCACCACCAGGCTCGGGGCGAAGGCGAAGATCTGTCCCAGGTAGATCAGGGAGAACAGGCCCGTGATCGCCGTGCTGAAAAGGCTGTCCACGATCGTCGAGCACAGGGAGTCCATGTAGCTGATGTACTGGTTCAGTTCACCGACGCTGTATTCCCGGAAGAACGTCGCCGGCAGGGAGAGGATGCGCATCATCGTCGCCGCGCTGACGTTCACGCTCAGCTTGTAGCGGATCCGGCTCAGCAGCAGGCTCCGGATGATGCTCAGTAAGATCGTCGTCACCGTCGCGAAGAAGAGGAATGAAACCACCGCGTACAGCAGTTGGCTGCTGCCCGTGGCGATGACCGTCCCGGTCAGGATCTGGTTCAGCTTGGGCATCAGCAGGCCCACCAGCGTGATCGCCAGCGCCACGAGCCCGAAGGACACCAGGTCCCGCGTCGTCAGGCAGGAGACCATGTACTTCAGCAGGTCCTTCAGCTTCAGCTCCCGCAGGGGCAGGGGACGGTAGAAGCACAGCGCTTCCTCGCTGATGTTCCCGGCCGTGCGGGAATTGACAATGACCTTTTTCCCCGTGGCCGGGTCCGTGTATTCATAGCCCATCGAGGAGGGCAGGATCGCCACCACGGCGCCCGTGTCCTTCAGCGAGCCGATCATCGGCCCCATGGCGTCCCGGAACCAGCCCTTGGAGAGGATGACCTCCCGGTACAGGATGCCCGTGGAGCTCAGCAGGTAGTCCAGCCGGTCCCGCAGGCCGCGGACGGAGGCGGGAACCTCCCGCTCCTTCACGCCCATGTTCTTCAGCAGCGCGCTGATCGCGTCGCTGACGTCCTCCTGGTCATCCAGGGAGGAACGGACCTTCCGGCCCGTGACGGAGCGCGCGATGTTTTCAAAGGAGTCGCTCAGCAGCTCCCGTTCATGTTTTTTCCGATACTCTATCTGATCGTCAAACCAGCCCATCCGTCACACCTCCTTTACTCGTTGCTGACCAGGCTCGCGTAGTACCCGCCCAGGGCGAACAGCTCGTCATGCGTGCCCTGTTCCACCACCTTGCCCTTGTCCAGCACGATGATCTGGTCACAGTCGCGGATCGTGGAAAGCCGGTGCGCGATGATGATGCAGGTGATGCCCCGCGCGTTGATGGATTTGATGACGTTGTACTCCGTCTGGGCGTCCAGGGCGGAGGTCGCTTCGTCCATGATGCAGATCGTCGGATCCTGGCTGAGGGCCCGGGCGATCTCCAGGCGCTGCCGCTGCCCGCCGGAGAGGTCCCGCCCGCCGTCGAGCAGCTTGTGGCTGAAGCCGCCCTCCCGGGTCAGGATATCGTCGTAGATGCCGGCGTCCCGCGCGGCCAGGGTGACTTCGAAGTCCTCGATGGAGTCGTCCCACATTTTGATGTTCTGGCTCACCGTGTCTTCAAACAGCGTGATATCCTGGTCGATAACGCTCACGGAACCGGTAAACACGTTCCGGTCGATCTCGTCCAGGGTCTTCCCGTCGTAGGTGATCGTCCCGCTCCAGGGGCGGTACAGCCCGCTGATCATCTTGGCCAGCGTGCTCTTGCCGCACCCCGTCCGCCCGACGAAGGCGATCTTCTGCCCCGGCTTCACCGTCATGGAGAAATCGGTCACCTGCGGTTTGCCCAGCCTGCTGTAACCAAAGGTTACGTTCTTCAGTTCGATGGCCCCGGAGAGCTTCTGGTATTCCTCCGTCTTTTCCTTCGGGGCGAAGCTCGGGTCGTCCGGATAGCTCATCACATCGTCCACCCGTTCCATCTGGGTGGTCATCTCCTGGATGCTCTGCCCCGCGCTGATCAGCGCGTTCGCCGGCTGCATGAAGGAGCTCAGGAAGCCCTGGAAGGCCATCACCATACCGGCGGTGAACTGTCCCCGGATCACCAGCAGCACGCCCAGGCCCAGCACCGCGATGTTCGCGATCATCGTGATCGCCGTCGGCAGGGAACCCAGGAACAGGTTCAGCCGCGTATAGGATACGGACTGGCTGTTCACGCTGGCCTGGTATCCGGCCCACCGGCCGAAGAAGCCGTTCTCCGCGCCGCTCGACTTGATCGTCTCGATCATATTGATACCCGACATCGTCGTGGACGAAAGCTTCGCCGCGTCCCGCTGCTGCACCCGGGTGATGTTCACCCGCTTCGCCGTGACGACGGCGGAGACGATCATGTTCAGCACAATGGCCCCCACGCCGATCAGGGCGAGGATCCAGCTGTAGTGGATCATGACCGCCAGGTAGAAGATCATCATCGCGCACTGGATCAGCAGCGGCGCGAAGGTCTGCACCAGCGTGCTGGCGATCCCCGCGTTCGTCGCCTGCCGGTCGGCGATATCGCCGGCCATCCGCTGGCTGAAGAACTGCATCGGCAGCCGCAGCACCTTCCACAGATAACTGCTGCTGCCGTAGGCAGCCATCTTGCCCTGGATCTTCAGGGAGTAGATCGTCGAGATCCAGCTGACCACCACGGAAACAATAATGAACAGGGAGAACAGCAGGATAAACGGCGTCAGCCATTCCGGATTGGTCCGCGACAGCAACCGGTCCAGGAAGGTCCGGGAAAACGCCGGCTGGATGATGCCCAGCAGCGACGCGATCGTTGTCGTCAGGATGACGAAAGTGACGGCGGTCCCGGAACCCCGGAGCCGTTCCTTCGCGTAGCTCAGCACACTCTTCGGTTTTCCGCCGGGTACGAATTCCTCTCCGGGCTCAAAGAACAGGCATACGCCCGTGAACTCCCGGTCGAACTCCTCCCATTCCACGGTCACCCGGCCGCGGGCCGGGTCGTTCAGGACAGCTTTCTTGCCTTTGAATCCGCACAGTACCACGAAGTGGTTGAACCCCCAGTGGATGATGCACGGGAAGGGTCCTTCCTCCAGCAGGTCCTCCGGATCCACGCGCCAGGCGTTGGCCTTCATGCCGTAGTTCCGCGCGGCCACCATGATGTTCTTGGCACTGGCACCGTCTGAGGACACACCGCAGTCCACACGGGCCTGCTCCAGCGGGATGAATTTCCGGTAGAAATGCATGATCATGGTCAGCGAGGCCGCGCCGCACTCCACCATTTCCATCTGCATGACCACCGGTACGCGGACGACCCCCTTCTTGATTGGAGAAGGGACCGCTTTGCTCTTTATGCCAAACACAGCTCTACCCCCTTACTGCAGCAGCAGGGAGATGGGGTGCAGGTCTTCCGTCACCGCCACCCCGGTATACACGCCGTCGCCCAGGTCCGTTTCCACCGGCACCAGCACCACCGGATCCCCGGCGTTCAGGTTCCCGGCCTTCTTCAGCTTGACGCCGGCGTCCTCCGGCAGCACGATGACCTCACACTGCGCGTCCGTGTCCAGGTAATACTCCGTTCCGTCCACGGAAACGACCCCCTGTCCCATCACTCCGTCCGCGGAGGAATAGGGAACATAGCACACGGCCGTTCCGCCCTTGACTTCCACCGCCACCTGCGAGGTCGTCCGGATATGCCCGAAGATCCCCCACAGGATGGCCCCCACCAGCAGCGTTACCACCGCCGCCAGCACCAGCCACACCCCGGGGGAGGTGACCTTCAGGTAATCGTTCAGGGATTCCGGAGACTCGATCGCCTCCAGGCTCTTCTCCCGGAACAGGGAAACTTTCTTCGGCTCATTGTTCGTGTTCGTCTGTTCAGACACAGCACACAGCCCCTTTATAACGTAGTTTTGAATGACAGTTTATTATATCAGATGAAAAGAAGTGCGACAAGGAGGGAACATCTTCAATTTTGCTGTTCATGGATCTACTTTCTTGTACATTGGCAGAAGATAGAATACAATTAAGAACAAGAATGATGAGTTGAGGTGGGAAAACAGATGTCAGGATCATGGCTCAATGATGATGTCAGAGAAGTACTTGTTGTTGGAAATGGTTTTGATGTTGCTCAAGGCCTTCCAACACGGTATATGGACTTTATGGATTTTCTTCGCATTGCAGATCCGGTTACTATGATTTCAAGAGCAAAAGCAGGACTAAAGACAGAAAAAAACTATAACAAATTTCTTTTGACGATTGATTCTGTTGATTTTGATGAAATAGACCGAATGAAAGAACTGCAAGAGAATAATGCCTGGGTTGATTATTTCCTCAATTGCAAAGCGGAGATTAAAGGTTGGATAGACCTTGAGAGAGAAATGATACCGGTTTTCGACTTTTTCAAGTGGCTATTTATACAAGACAAAAAAATGGCAGTTATTGACGAAGCAGATATAGCTGAAATAGTAACTACTGAGGAGTGGAGAGCTCGTCTTGCTTTGATACTCCCCAAATTTATCAGAAATGTTTGGTTGGGAAGTTCCAAGAATACTATCGTCGTGCATGAGGATTACTGTGAGAAACAGTATGGAGTGTTTAAAGAAAAAATACTTGATACTCTGAAAAAAGATCTTGATGATTTTATTAAAATATTCAGAATATACCTGTGTGAGATTGCTTGTAATGTGGAAAGACCACATGATACGATAATTGACAGAATAAAAGCCGATCAGATAATCAGTTTCAATTATCTTCAATCGGAATTATCTTATGACAACCTGAAGGATGCTGAAACCATTCATGTTCATGGGGATATAACAAGTGACAATAATATGGTTCTTGGAGTAAACGAGGTTGAAGATGATTTAAAAAATGATTTTCTGTACTTCACAAAATCATTTCAGAGAATAAAGATCAAAAGCAATCCCAATTACAGAGAATTCTGGGAAGGTGAATTCAACGTGTCTTTCTTTGGACATTCACTGGACGTTACAGATGTCGATATCATTAAACCGCTGTATGAAAAGGCTAAACATGTAAAAGTGTATTACTATAAACCAAGAGATTATGAGGATAAGATCATAAATCTAATCAAGATGGTCGGCGTCACGAAAATTGAAAACGATATATATAATGGACGACTTCAACTTATTCCGAGTACCTGAGAGAATTTTTTCATTGTCCTGCCGTCAGCGCTGCAGACGGTCCCAGCGGTATTTCGAAAGGGCGCATTTATATTGCGTCAGGAGGAACATTGCGTCTGCGTGGCTCATTCCGCTTTCTTCATCCTTTTCGCCCGTTTCGGCCAGGCCCAGGAACTGCGCATATTCCTCATCCTGCATCATTTCCTTCAGCGGTTTCAGTACCCGGTTCAGGCTTTCGGTTTTGTATCGGTTCAGCCGGCCGTCCGGACTTTTTCGTGCCTGTACCCTGAATTCATAGTACAGCGCGTCGAAAAAAGGGCTGAACATCTTATAGGTTTTGTCCTTCCAAATGAATCTCTCTTCTTCTTGCGTCATTGCTTCGCTCACGGCTTCATTCTCCTTTTCATTAAAATATTCCTCATAGTTGGCGTTCGGATACATCAGTCCGGGCATCTCCCGGCATCTTCTGCCGATGATGACCCGTTCCTGTTCGGTATACTTCTTCTCCGGGTTGTATCTGCGGCTGATCAGATACCGGACATACTCCTTGCCTTCAATGGTCACATAGGAGATTTTGCCCGGAATGTCCGGAATCCTGACCGGATCCTGTGTAAGCATGGGATCACACTCCTTTCAGTTCGAGGGTAAAGAAATTCGAGGGTAAAAAAGGCATGGAAAAGACTCCCGTATGCGGGAGCCTTACATAGTCCTTCTACTTTAAACATAGCATCCTTAAACGGGGTACTCAAGTGAATTAAGGTGAATTAATGTGCATTCTTTTTGGGAAATGATTGCATTAGCACGCAGGGAAGTTTCAGGTACAGAAAAGCTCCCGCACATCGTGCGGAAGCTATACCTGTCTACATGGTAATCATATCATCCCGGGGATATGCATTCAAGTGAATTAAGGGGAATTATTGTGCATTAATGTACTTTTTTTCGTGCTCTGAATAATCTTATTCTCCCTGCAGAATGCTGTTCAGAAGTTCTACATACTGCCGGAAACTGTCCCGACCGAGAGGCGTCAGCTTACAGGTGGTCAGCGGTTTTTTGCCGGCGAATTCCTTGCGGACGGTGATATACCCTGCTTCACTGAGCTTACTGATCTGCACGCTGAGGTTTCCGTCCGTGGCGCCTGTGAGCTGCCGAAGGGCGGAGAATGAAAGGGGCTGCCGTATGAGGGCACTGATGATCATCAGGCGCAGCTTCGACTGGAACATCCCCGGGATATTATTCATCTCCATGAGCGAAACCTCTCTGCTTCATAATGCAATAGATGCCCATGCCGAGGTAAACAAAGATCTGGATGAAGGAAGCGATGCTGATTCTCATGTTGAGAATGCCGGTCAGCTGGGGCAGATAATTGTCTGCATTCATCCCGGCACCGTCCAGGGAGATGCCGAAGGTAAGCAGGACAATCAGCAGGATCATGAGTACAGCGGGGATGATCTTCAGGAACCGGCTTCCGGTATAATGGCCGGTAAAGAAAACGCACATAAATAAAGCCGTATTTTTAATGGCACATACAACGATAAGCAGTATGACAACGGAAATCATGGGCAGACTGCCGCCGACAAAGGAGGTAACCAGGAAAATGACCAGCTCCAGGGCGGCGGGCACGAACATGATGATACCCCACAGGTCAAAGAGCTTCATCGTGTGTTCACTTTCGCTTTTCACAATGGCGGCACGCTTGCGGAGGAACAGCACGAAGAGGACAGCAATCACGACATAGGTCAGGAGTGACAGGATGATGGAGACATTAGTGGTAGTTTGCAGCGTGGAAGTGTGGGCAACAATAAGGGTGGAAATAAGTTTGAACAGGGAATAGGCGAGCAGCACCAGGCCATATACCAGGAAGAGGCCGCCAAGCCGGCGCATATTGACCTCGGTGTGATTAATCATCCGCCGGATCAGCGCGATGTCCTCAATGGCGGATCGGACGCTTTCCTCCGGGTTGTTATGATGGTTAGTGGATATTTGTTCTGACATACAGGTTTCTCCTTTGAGTGTTATTTCCGGAAAGCAGGGGAAGACTCCGCTTCCAAGAACACTTTATAATATAAAGTACTTTATTCGAGATGTCAACACTTGTTTGGACAAAAATGAATTGAGATATAACTGGGATCTGGAATTCGAAAGCAACCATGCTTAAATCTGATTGTTATCTCGAACAGTGATAAATAGACTACTGAGGGATTTGAGGAGATGGTTACTTTGCAAAATAAGGGCAAAATAAGGAAGTAAAAAGTTGTTGTGAAAGATATTAGGATTTTTCCATATTTATGGACACATTTATGGTGAGGAACTTTTTGATGGTACGTACATAGGATCGGCTTTTTGACATTTTTCCCGGAATTCACACTTTTTTTCAGGAACAACTGCCAACTCCGGATACATGTGCGTACAAACATACGAAAATGTTCTTTTGGACACGAATAGGAGAAGTGGACAACCCAAAGCGGTCTGCTGCCATGTAACCGGTAGAAAATGGTAAAACGTTATTTTTAACGGATTCTGGGCTATGAATGGGGTACGATAAAGGTTTGAAAGGAAATACAGATATTATGCATGTAACTTTTGACTATTTCCTATTATATATGTTATTATAATACGCCTATGTACTTTTTTGGGCAGACAAATCAAGCAAACGATTGCAGAAGAGAGGAACATTTGGATATGAACAAGCAGAGAACCAGCATTGATCTTGGGAAACTGGCCATCTATATCCTCAAACGGATCTGGCTTCCGATCCTCTGTGCTGCGATTGGCTTTGGCTTCATGTACTGGCGCTCTTCCAAGGCACCGGATACATACACTGCCTCCGGTACTATGTTTGTAACCAACAGCAATCCGAATCTGGTAAATTATGGTTATGCCAGTACATCAGATATTTCTAGTGCTGTACAGCTGGTGAATATCTACACGGAAGTTGTCAAGAGTGAAGCAGTTATGCAGCGGGTCCTGGAGTACCGTTTGGAAACGGTGGAAGAGGATGATGCAGAACAGGACGTACTGCTGAGTCAGAAATACCAAGGGCTCACAACAGATTTCATCCGTGGTGCAATTGCCATGCGTTCTGTGAATGAGACACCAATGGTTCGGGTTAGTTGTACGACACTGAATCCTCAAATGTCCGCAGATATTTGCAATGCGGTACTCCAGGTTGCCCCGGCAGCTATCAAGGATGTAGTAGGTGCGGGTGAAGCAAAACCGCAGGATTTCGCAACAATTCCCGTATTTGCCAACACACGAAACGATATTCGCAAAGGGATTATTGGCGCATTAGTTGGTACGGTCCTTGCATGCGCTTTGCTATTTATTCTTTTTTTGATGAATAAGTGTATAGAAGATGCTGACGAATTGAGGATTAATTATACGCCTCCTGTTCTCGCTTCTGTTCGGCGGTGCAAGGGGGACGAATTGGACCCAGGTAGCTTCTTGCTAAACAGGAAGAGCGATATGGATCTGACGGAAAGCTATGCAAAACTTCGTATGAACCTGATCCATACGCTGGGTGATAAAGGCAAGACCATTCTGGTAACGAGCGCCGTTTCAGGCGAAGGGAAATCTACAATCGCTGCAAATCTGGCAATCACCCTGGCGATGAGCGGAAAGCATGTCCTGCTGGTGGACGCGGATATGCGCCGTACCTGCCAGAGCGATATCTTCTACTATGATTCGAAGGCTGCTGGTCTTTCCGATCTTTTGGTTGGAAGCAGCAAGCTACAGGATGTCGTGCTTTATTCCATCCGTGAAAACCTGGATGTCCTGCCAGCCGGTCCTGTACCGATCAACCCGTCCGAGTTGCTGGAATCAGAAGCAATGAAGATGCTGCTTTCGGAACTGGAAGTTGAGTATGATCTGATTTTGCTAGATGTCCCGCCGATGAACATTGTTTCCGATCCGCTGGCGCTCGCACCATTGGCGGCTGGTGCGCTGTTTGTGGTCCGTCAACATTACTCGGATCACCGGGAAATTCGCAAAGCGCTGATTGCTGCAGAAATGACTGGGATGGAAATGCTGGGCTTTGTCTTCTATGGTGAGAAGCTAAAACAAGGAAGTTATTACAGACGCAAATCATACCGTGGATATAAGGATTATGACCGCTACTATCCGCAGGAGAAAGACACGATTTGAATATCGCATATTATATGCATGTCGAATAACCGGGCAAGGATTTCAGAACATGTGAGGAGGAGAACACACATGAGAAAGTTCAGAAGGCTGTTACCACTGGTCCTAACTCTGCTGCTGGTAGTATGCTTGCCTGCTGGTAAGGCGGCGGAAAGGGATCCTGCGCTTGAGTTGCCGGAATATACTGAAACAGAATGCGCGTGGGACGAGAAAGGCAACCTCATCAGCGAAACGGCCTTTGACTTGAACGGCGCTCCGGCAGTTAACAGTCGCGGTTTCGCCCGTGCGGACTATACATATGACGATCGGGGAAATCTTCTGACCGAAACGTATTCCGGCATCAACGGGGAACCTGTTCTCGCGGACGGGGGTTACGCAAGGGCTGTGTTCATCTATGAAAATAATCATCTTGTTGCTGAGGATCGATATACAGCGGATGGTAGCCGTGCTGTGATTCCGGGAAGCTACAGTTACCGCCGGGATACTTGGGACGGAAACCAAATCCTTGCTACAGAATATTTTGATGCGGATGGTAATCCTGCTCAACCTACTGGTGGCTATGCTAAGATTCTATATGATGTCCAGGAGGATGAGAATGCCAAAGTAATTACCAAGACCTATCTTGCTGCTGACGGATCCCTGTTGATTGGCGCTGAAGGTGGGGCTAAGGTAGTGTTTATCTATGCTAAAGGATTGACAGCCGCGGTCAATGCACGGGTGGATAACATGGGTCTGGGGATGCTTCTGGCATCCGGACGTGTCGGAGAAGGTGAACCCAATATTCTACCTGAATCTTTGCGTGGTGATATTGGTATATCTGAAGACCTTTCAGATAAAGAAAACCGGAAACCGATGCTGGTATCTACAGAAATATTCGGTACGGATGAAGAGAAGACTTTTGGTGCCAAGCGTTTTCATCGTGAGGTTCGCGGTTATGATGAACGAGGCAATTTGACCCGTGTGGATTACTATGATGCAGAAGGGGAACTCATGATTGCCTCAACTGGTTATGCTTCCATTATCAATGTGTATGATGATATGGATCGCGTAATCCAGATTGATTACCTGGACCGGGCGGGGAATTTGGTCAAGATGATAAATGGCTATGCTCGGGTAACATATGAGTATTATAGCGGCGGTGATTTAGTCCATTATGAACGCTTCTTTGGCGCTGATGGTGAACGCACCATGCTCACGACCGGTATTTCCATGATTGAATATGAATATAACAATGATGAGAGTGAAGAGTGGGATTATCGCGAAACCTATTATGATATTCTGGATGAATATACACAATCCAGCAGCGGCTTTGCACGTCTGGAATGGAAATATGAAGGAAATTGGGTACAGGATGGGGACGGAAACAGGATCTGGATATTGAATCCGGATGTTGCAAAGTGGCAGAAAGCTTATGGCACAGATCTGAAACTGATAAAACGAAAAGCCGGCTATGCAGGATTTGAGAATATCCGCAATGAATATGGTCAGGTTATCAGCACAGTATATATGGATGATACTTGGCACCCGACCCGGAATGAGGAACATCAGTATGCCAGAATTGATTTCAGATATGAAAGCACAGATCCGGATGCCCCCGCCGTATACGAAGCTTACTTTGATGAGGATGGTAATCCGTGTGAAGGCATTACCGGAGCATATGCGCGTAGTATGGTATATGGCGGACCAAAACAAAATCTGATTTTAGAAGAAGCATTCTACGACTCGGAGGGCAATCCGGATACTAACGTTACTACCGGAGCCCATCGGGTGGTGTATACCTATGATCGGAATCTCCTGCAGACTTCTGCCTACTACTATAATTCGGATGGAAGTCTCTCAGAGACCCGCACCGGTCTTGCGGCGCTACGCCGGGAGTATAACAGGGATGGACAGCTTCTGTGGGAAGCAGACTTTGATGAGAATGGAAACCCGATTAATGTAAATGGTCCATTTGCTTCCCAGGTTCATACTTATGATTATTCCGGCCATCATACCGGGGAAGCATTCTATGATGCTGATAATTTGCCGGTTACCGGCAGTAACGGCTATGCTTCTGCTGCTTATTCCTATGATGGGCAGGGCAACATAACCAGCATTTCATATTATAATGTGGAAAATGAGCCGACCCTTGTAAATGGTTATGCTCGTGTTGAACGTAATTATGACCATGAGCATCATTTGACCTATGAAGCGTTTTTCGGTGTGGACGGCAAACCCATCGTGATCAACGCAGGCTATGCCTCCCGTCGGCTGCAATACGACGCTGAGACCGGCCAGACTAGTCGGATCGACTACTACGGCACCAATGGCCGCCCGACCCTCTTGGCGAAAGGTTACGCCTCCTATGAATCCAAATATGATCACGCAGGCAACCTTGTCCTTCGCGCCTACTATGATGACAAGGGCACTCTGACGGTTCCCGGATCCCCGGTGTATGCGAAAATGGAACGGCAGACGGACGGCCAGGGACGGGTTACCGAGGAAGTATATTACGGCGCAGACGGAAACTTGCTTGAAAACCGGGAAGGCTACGCTATCGTCGATACGGTCTACGATAACGGTGTCACAAAGATCTCCTATTATGATTCAAATCGGCAGCTGGCGGAGACACCTTTCGGTTATTCAATCATCGAAACCGAAAGTGATTTCAGAGGGAACAACCTGTACACCGCCTACTTTGGACAAGATGGCAAGCCTGTGAAGATTGCAAAAGGCTATGCCCGGGAAGAACGTACCTGGGATCATGAAGGGCATCTTTCCTCCGAGAAATACACTGATGAGAACGGCGCTCCCGCGGAATGTACGGATGGCTACGCCTCCTTCATCTGCGAGTATGACCTGGATGGTAATCTGACCCGTGAAGTGTATTATGCCGCAGACGGGAATGTGGCTCGTGTTGCTGCCGGTGCCGCGGATATCCGCCGGACCTTTGACAAAGATGACCGACTCCTGACTGAGCGGTATTACGATGAGACCGGAACTCCCTATATGCTCCGGGGTGACTATGCTGCTCTGGTCAATACCTGGGATGAGAACGGTAACCTTCTGAGCGAAGAAACCTTTGGCGTCAGTGGAGAACCGGTGGTATCCACCAAGGGGTATGCCCTGAAGGAAATGACCTACGATGCGGCCGGCAATCTGCTGACTGAACAGTATTCCGACGGAAACGGAAAACTCATTACACAAGCCTCTGGCTATGCACGGAAGGTGCAGACCTGGGACAGCCACGGGAACCTGACCTCCGAAGCATGGTTTGGTGCGGACGGGAATTATATCCTGCAGAACAATGTCTACAGCTATATTACCTATACCTACGATGCCCATAACAATTGCACGGAAGAAGCTTGGTACATCTTTGAAGGTCAGCCGACGCTTCTGCCGGATGGTTACAACCGAGTTGTACATATGTACGATGCGTCGAATAGGAAGGTTCGGAGCATTTGGTATTACAACAACAGTATTGTGATGCGGGAAGACGGCTATGCAGCAGCAGCTTATGAATATGACCAGCGAGGCCGCCTTACAAAAACCACCCACCTAAATCAGTACATGACGCCTGTGATCATGAAAAAGGGTTACTGTGCAGTTGCGTATGTGTATGATAATGCGGACAACGTGCTGCAGGTTCGCTACATGGATGAAAACGGAAAACTGATCCGGATCCCAGAGGGATTCAGCGTTTGGCAGAGGGAATATGACCAGTATCACCATGTGATTCTGGAACAATATCTGGATGAAAATGAGAGAATTGCTTCTCTGACCAACCGGACGACAGCCCAACGGAATGCATATGATTCCCGTGGGAACCTGGTTCGCATTGAGTATCTGAATGCTGGTTTGCAGGCAACACAAACCCAGTTTGGCTATGCCATTATCCAGTACACATACGATGACCAGAATCGCCGTACAGGTGCGACATATCTGGATGCAAACGGACTCAATGTTATGATTTCCGCTGGTTATGCTGGGATCCGCTACGAATATGGCGATCAGGGGAAGATCTGGAGGACGATTTATCTGGATATTGCCGGTCAGCCTACGATTTTCAAGGATGGCTACGCCGCTTCTGAATTTATCTACGACAGAGATTTGAATCTGACGGAGATTTACTACCTTGATGATAACTATTCCCGGACATACATTACAGCAGGGTATTCCGGAATCCAGCGTACCGTGGACAAGAATGGTGATATTCTGACCGAAACTTATTTGGACAACAATAATATGCCTGTTAATGGTTCGTCTGGCTACGCAACACAACGGAATATTTGGGATGAACGTCGTCGTTTGATCAAACGGGAATATTTCAATTCGGATGGTCAACCTGTTCAGTTAACCAGCGGTTATGTAGCGATTGCTTATGAGTATGACAATAGCAACAATAAAATCCGTGAATCCTACTACGATAAAAATGGGGAACTGACCTGGTGCAAGAATGGATATGCTGAAATACTTTACACCTTTGATGAAAGGAATCATTGTATTTCTGAACGGCTGCTGAATAAGCAAGGACAGCCCGCATTGCACGGTACTTACCGATATTCCTCTATGATCCGGGAGGTAGATGCGGACGGACATGTCACGTCGGTGAAGTTCTTTGATGAACAGGGCCAGCCCACTTTCTACGACAATGATTACGCAGAGGCCCGGTATGAATACGACCTGGGAGGTCGTGAAACCAAAGTATCCTATTACGATAAAGCCGGTGCTCCTGTTAAAACCCGCCGTGGATATACTGCCAAGACCACAGCATATAACACTCTTGGCAATGTAACTGAGGAAGCTTGGTATGATGCGGATGGAAACTTAACCAATACGACCATGGGATATGCGAAAGCCGTCTATACTTATGACGAACTTGGCAACCGGATTTCCGAACGCTTCCTGAATACAGAATATCTTCAGGTTGTTCCGGAAGGCTCTGCATACGCCTACTATCTTGTCACGTATGACGATGATAACCGCCTCCTTAGCGAGCTGTATTTCGATGAAAATGATAAGCCAGCACTTTGTCGCGAAGGATACTCGGTCCACTATCTGACTTACGCAGAAAACGGACGTCTCCAGGAAGAATTCTTCCTAGACGCGGATGGCAATCCTGTTTCGGTGAACGGTTACAGCCGCCGGATTCTCATCTCTGAGGACGATGAGGCTCACACCTATGTGATGAGGGTCATTGATGAGACATTGAAAGGGGAAGGAGCCCTGCAATCCCTACAGACATATGACAAATATGACCGCGTGATCCGTATTAGTTATATCGACGCGGATGGCAATCCTGCGACCGGCGGCTTAGGTGTTAATATCATTGAGCGGGAGTATACCGGCCGTGGGCAGATATCCAAGGAACGGTACTATTATGCTGATGGAAGCGCGGCACTCTTAAACGGTGCCAACGGTATTGCTACCGACTTCACACCTTTTGGACGAGTTGATAAGGAAACCTGGCTCAATGCTGAGGGTGAACCTGTTCGTAACGATGAAGGCTATGCTTCGGTGCACTATGAATACGATCTAACGAATGCCAGCCGAGTGGAGAAGATCACCTGTTATTATCTGGACGAGGACAGCAATCCCTGTACAGCGAACAATGGTGCTTGGGGAGTGCGGTCACTGTATTATCCTGCAGGGCGTGTCCATGAGGTGACTTTCCTCGATGGGGATGGAGAACCGATGGATTCCAAAGATGGTTATGCGATCTTGGAATATGAAGAAGACGATAGTGGGAATCGTGTCTGGGAAGGTTATTATGATCAGGATCACGCACAGGTGAACTGCAAGGACGGATATTTCAGTAAAGAAAGTGAATATGACAGTGAAGGTCGCCTGATTGCTGAACGGTATCTTGATTTCCATAACAAACTGACGAACAATGCGGATGGAGTTGCGGGCTGGAACGGTTATTACGATGTCGACGGTAACCTTGTGGTTACTAATCGGTACGATCAGGAGCGTAAAGCCCTTCCGGTGGAAAATCCTTAAAGGAGGGCTGACAGTATGAAAATGCATGAAATGAACCTGAAAAAGATCCGCTTCCTGCTTCTCAGATGGACCGCTCTGTTTATTGTGGTTTGTCTCCTCCCAGCTCTCACTTTGGCAGAGGAGAAAACGGAAGGAGATGACTGGGTAACCTTCCTACTGATTTGCAATGAAGGTATGAACAACGATAAAGGGAATGCCGGAAATACCTTGATGGTAGCGGGCATGAACCCTGTCCTTGGTAAAATCCGACTGATGATGTTTACCTGGGATACCTTTATTGATTATCCGGGTTATGATGTTCCGCAGAAATTGGACATGCCTTATCGTAATAATGGACCGGAAGAAGCCATTAAGGTTTTTAACGACAATTTCGGCTTGAACATTACGCATTACCTTTCCCTAAACTATCTGAATTTGGCGTCGCTGATTGATGAGTATGGCGGAATCAAGGTGGACATCTCTAGGGCAGAGCGCAACGCCTTGAATGGCATGGTGGGATCAAAGAAGATCCGCCTGCAGGAGGAAGTCGCAAGCGGTCTTCTGGGCCAGGTCGTTATTGATATGTTGGCTAAAGATTATTATTTAAATGACTTTGGCCCGGACACACGCCTGAACGGGTTGCAGGCTGTTGGATATGGCTGGCTGCAGTATGATTCTGTCTATAACTGCTGTGAGCGGGACGCAGAGGTTGTGGAAGGACTCTTCCATAGTGCCAGCGTCTATATGAACGAGCACGTTGCTCTTTACAAGAATGTAACCGGCAGGCCGGAAAACACCGAAGGCCGCCGAGCAATCAACCTGGATGACATTACGGAGGAGGACTATGTTTTCCTCCGCCAGTTGGTCGATCCCATCTTCCGGATGTCTGAGAACAACATGACAGAGGAAGAGATCAAGTCCATCACCCTCTCCCTTGCGCATGTCTCCTATCAGGCACACCGTGAAGGAGCAGATATCCTGGACTTCCTGCATTCCACTATCCTGCCCTTGGAAGCGACTAAACCGTATGATACGATTGCCGGCATGAAAGGTCATCTGGTGGATAAGGAAGCCAACAAAGCAGCCATAGTGGAATTCCTTTACAGCGAAGATTAAGAAAGGGAAAGAACGGCACTGACCGGATTGGCAGGCTGGGAAGACCCCGGAACATACCCAACCTGCCCGCAAAGCCTCAAGGCGATGCGGGCAGATTCCACTCCCGGAGTCATATTTGACCCAGGAATGGCGAAGCTTGCCTTTTTTGGGGTTATTCTGAATATCGTGAAGGAACTTTTACGGAGGGAAACTTATTGCCAGTATATTGTTTATTCTGTGAAACACAGAAATGTACAACCATCGCCCGAGTAATTGAACGATGTTGGGGCATTCCCTGTATTTCTCCTCGGATTATTCAGCGCAAATGGGTGAAAGGCATTGCCCAAGAGGTGTATCACTCCATGCTACCGGGTTATGTTTTTCTTTATCCCGAAAAACCTATGGATAAATTGATCCATATTCCTGGTGTAATACGAACATTGGGAAATGGAGAACTGCAGAATGAAGACTTGGCTTTTGCTAATATGATCAAAGGCCATAACGGTGTAATTGGCACTATTCATTTGGTGGAGGAGGAGGAACGCTACAAAGTGGAAGATCCACTCTGGAAGATGATGGAGGGGAAAGTAATAAAAGTTGACAGGGGAAGGAAACGCTGTTGTATTGAGTATTCCTTTGACAATATTTGTCGTACCGTTTGGCTTGGATACGATATGGTTCACCGGATTCGGACAGAATAATGTATTTAGACATTAATATTCTTTTGCCATATTGAAAGTCGCAGTATCATACAAAAAATTCAGAGAGCATGAGCATTTACCAAGGGAGTTGGAACTATGAAATCTTCATCGAACTGGCGTGCAACATTTCGTTCGCGTTTGGATCTCTTTATAAAAAATGATTTATGGATCCTTTTGCTTGATATTGTTGCCGTTAATCTATCCTACTTTATTGCGCTGTATTTGCGCTTTTTTGTGAACGGGGAATTCAGAGACAGTGTTAGTTTTTATCAAGAATTCTTTTGGCACGCAGTCCCATTTTATACAATTGTAGCCATTGCCGTTTTTGTTCTGTTTCGGCTTTATGGTAGCATGTGGAAATATGCTGGTCTTAATGACATTAATCGAATCATTGGTGCCAATGCTGTTACTGCTGTTTTGTATGTTCTTGTTTCGATTCTTTCAATTGCCTTGCTTCCATCGGAGGAACAGTATACCCGTTGGCGTATGCCGTTGACGTATTATGTGCTTGGAGCCCTGATACAATTTGTATTCATCGTTTTAATTCGTTTGTTTCCAGGCTTTCTTATGAAGGAAAAACAAAAGATTGCAAGGGGGAAAACCGAGAACATTCCTGTTCTGATTGTCGGAACTGGCGACTATGCACAAAAAGTCATTCGCCATCTGGATGAGAATACCCCTTTTCGTCCTGCTGTTATTGCTGGAACGGAGAATGGTCTTAATATGAACGGCATTCCTGTTATATCCCGTCACGAGATAAAAGAACAGATTAAGACCAATGGGATTAAGGCTGTTTTCATAGCTGATGATGCATTGACCGAGGCTCAGCTGAAAGAAATCAAAGAAGCATCTGCAGGAATTGAATTGAGAGACTATACGGGATATCTTTCCAACTTGTCTGGGCCTTTACCAGTTTCAAGTATACTTGAGGTCGCAGAGGGTCCCGTAACCCTTGTGATTAACGGAAAAGAACAGACGTTTGGTTCTGCGAATGAAGCGCTTGGGACACTTAAACAGCGATACGAGGTCAAACGCATCATAATGCCACGGATTGAACTTGAAATTGCTCATACGGATGAAAGCTGGATAAAAAAATATCAGGAAGAGACCGGCGAAGATGTCAGCTTCTTCTGACGAACGTATAAAAAAATAAGGGAGAAAAGAAGAGGGCAATAAAGAATGAATTATAGATCAGATCCACGCTTCAAGGGTATCGAACCTTTTCCATATAAGGTATGGCTTTCTTCTCCTACTATGCATGGTGAGGAACAGTGGTGGGTGGATGATGCCATCAGAACCAATTGGGTGAGTTCTGTAGGCGCGAACATCAACGAAATCGAGAAAGGCATTTCTCAGTATGTAGGATGCAGGCATGCAGTTGCTCTTGGTTCCGGGACTGCAGCTCTGCATCTGGCCACGAAACTGGCTGCGGAGCGTCTCTACGGCCGTGCAAAGCCGAATCGGGGAACACTGGAGGGCAAGAAGGTTTTTTGTAGTGATGTTACTTTTGATGCGTCCATTAACCCTGTTGCTTACGAAGATGGCGAAGCCGTTTTTATTGATACAGAACGGGACACATGGAACATGGATCCTGCTGCCCTGGAAAGAGCATTTGAGATTTATCCTGAGGTTCGGTTAATTGTTCTGGCTCATCTTTATGGTACACCCGGGAAAATGGAAGAAATAAAGAAGATCGCCGATGCCCATAATGCACTGATTGTTGAAGATGCAGCAGAAAGTCTTGGTGCAAAATACAAACTCGGAAACAGATGGGTGGAAACCGGAACACTGGGAAATTATAACTGTATTTCTTTTAATGGAAACAAAATCATTACCGGCAGTTCAGGCGGGATGTTTCTAACGGATTCCACAGAAGATGCGAATAAAGTAAAGAAATGGTCTACACAAAGCCGGGAACCCGCTCCATGGTACCAGCATGAAGAAATCGGGTATAACTACAGGATGAGCAATATTGTTGCTGGCGTGATCAGAGGGCAATTGCCTTTCCTGGATGAACATATTGAACAGAAAAAAGCAATCTGGGAAAGATACAGGGATGGATTGAAGGATCTTCCTGTCATGATGAATCCATGGGACAGCGAAAAATCAGAACCAAATTTTTGGCTCAGCTGTCTCCTGATTAACCCGGAAGCAATGGCGCCTCATACCAGAAGGGATAAGGATGAAACCTGGGAGCATGAAAGTGGGAAATCTTCCCCCGGAGAAATTCTGGCTGCACTGGCGGCTTTCAACGCAGAAGGTCGTCCGATATGGAAACCGATGCATATGCAGCCGATTTACCGGGAACACAAGTTCATCTCGGTGGATGGATCAGATGTTGGTGCAGATTTGTTTAGGAGAGGCTTGTGCTTACCGAGTGATAATAAAATGACGGTTGAACAGCAGGACAGGATTATTGAGATTATTCACAGATGCTTTGGATGAACGATAAAAGCAAATTGTTGTATGGAGATGGGAAGAAATGAAAGGGCATAAGCCGTACGGGCCATATGAGCGCTTTGTTAAACGACCGCTTGATATTGTTTTTTCAATCATAGCACTTGTTGTGTTCAGCCCCCTTCTTCTTGTTGTTACACTTCGGATTATGAAACACATGGGTACTCCGGTACTGTTTAAACAACATAGGATAGGGTTGAATGAAAAAGAGTTCAATATGTATAAATTTCGATCAATGACTGATGCACGTGATGAGAATGGGATTTTCCTGCCAGATGACCAGAGAACAACAAAATTCGGACTTTTTCTGAGAAAGACAAGCATTGATGAACTTCCAAGCCTGATTAATATTTTAAAAGGTGAGATGTCAATTATCGGTCCACGTCCGCTTCCCTCCAGATATCTGCCAAGATATAACTCAGAACAGAAACGACGGCATGAAGTCAGGCCGGGCCTTTCAAATCCAGCGACAACGAATGGAAGAAACAGCCAAACGTGGGAAGAACAGTTTAAAGGTGATGTTTGGTATGTTGATCATGTTTCTTTTCTGACGGATTTAAAAAGCGTTGTTAATACACTGCTGGTAGTTCTAAAGAAAGAGGGTGCAACGGCAATAGACGGTGGAGCACGTGGAGAATTTATAGGAATTGCTGATATAAATGATCTGAAGAACGATGAAGAAGGGAATTATATGAAGCTTTAGGCGAGAAATCAAAGCATGCTTTAATATAACTGAAATAATGGAGAAAGGAAAGGACGGAGGAACATGGATAAGATTTATATCGTTGGTGCGGGTGGATTTGGACGAGAATTGCTGTGGTGGATCAAAGATGTTAATAAAGTTAAGCCGACGTGGGAGATCGCTGGATTCATAGACGATGATCTTCATGCCCTCGATAATTATGAATGCGATTATGGTGTGGTGGGCACAATAACAGACTGGGAACCTAAAGAAGGCGAGGTGTTTGCTCTTGCCATAGGGGCGCCTGCAATAAAAAGAAAAGTAGTTTCCCATCTGAAAGCGAAAGGCGCGAAGTTTGCATCAGTCATTCATCCGACTGCTATGCTGTCTGAATTTGCACATTACGGTGAAGGATTCATTATGTTCCCATATTCTAAATTATCAGCCAATTCAACCGTGGGGGACTTTGTAACGCTGCTGGCATCTCCCATAGGCCATGACACAATTATAGGAGACTATTCCGTGATCAGTGGAAATTGCAATGTGGTAAGAAATGTCGTTATCGGGAAAGATGTTTTTCTTGCTGCTGGAGTATGCATCGCTCAGGATGTTCACATCGGTGACGGCGCGTATCTGGGACTGGGCGCAGTAATTCTGAAAGACGTGCAGCCTGGGGATACAATGTTCGGAAATCCGGCACGTGTAATGCCGAAGGCAAAATAACGGAGGATCAACTATGAGAAGCAGGCTGGCAAATCTATTTTATGAAAACGCGCAGGCGACTCCTGATAAGCTCGCTATCTGGTGTGACGGAAAAACTTTAACATATAAGGGAATGGCCGAACTAGTCAGCAGATACTCCAACCTGCTTCTCGGTCTAGGAGCGGTTTACGGTGATCATATTGCTGTTTCAATGAATAACAGCATTGAGTCTGTAGCGTTGTTTTTTTCAGCAGCAGATCTCGGATTATGTGTGGTTCCCTTGAATCCGTCTCTGCCTTTGGAGGCTGTTAAAGCTGCCATGGAGGCAGGGGACATCAAGCATGTTATCGCAAGAAGCGCTTTCTTCGCAGATTGTGAGAGGAATGGCGGGTTGTCTGTTCCAGGCTTTGCATTGTGTCTGGATAAGGAATATCCGGGGACAACATCATTTGAAAAAATCAATGAAATGCCTACTGATCGCCCGGAGATTGCTCAGGATATTGACGGCTCAGAAAGTTTGATTCTGACCATGACATCCGGCTCAACGGGTACGCCGAAACCTATTGATATCAGCCAGAATAATAAATATGATCGTTCCATTGCACATATCCGAGTTTATAAAATCACAAAAGAGGACAGGATTTTAGCTGCGACACCGCTTTATCATTCCTTAGCAGAACGTCTTGTTATTCTTCCGTTGATCCTGGGTGCAACTTCTATTCTGTTGCCCCGTTTTACTCCGGCTATCTGGTTGAAGTGTGTGGAGGAACAGAAACCAACATTCACAATTGCAGTATCCGCCCAATTGGCACAGATTCTTGAATTGCTTAAGCAACAACCAGAAAAACATGAAATTACCAGTTTCCGTAGTATTGTTTCTTCTTCTGCACTGCTGGAAGCATCAGTCAAACAGGAACTGATAGAGATACTTCACTGTGAGTTCCATGAAATGTACGGAGCATCTGAAGTGTCCACAGTGACAGATATATGTTTCCAGGATGCTAAGGACAAGCAGAGTTCTGTCGGGAAGCCTTTTGCTGAAGCCCAGATACGCATTCTCAGGGAAAACGAATCAGATTACGATACAGATTGCGCCCCCGGTGAGGTTGGGGAAATTGCAGTAAAAACCAAACTTCAATGTAAAGGGTATTACAAACAGGATGCCATGATGGAGGCAGCAATGTTTGGCGAGTATTTCCGGACCGGTGACCTTGGTTATCTTGATGAGGATGGATATCTTTATTTCTCTGGTAGGAAAAAGGAATTGATAATCACAGGGGCCGTGAATGTGTATCCTAATGATATTGATATGGTCATCAAACGGCTTCCGGAAGTTGAAGAATGCGCGGCATTCGCGTATCCTGATGACCGCCTGGGTGAAGTTGTGGCCTTGGCAGTTGTTCCAAAGGAAGATCATGAGATTAATCTAAGATCTTTAAGGACATACTGTGCTAGGAATCTTGCCGATTTCCAGCAGCCACATAAGATTTTCATCGTTGACAAACTGCCCAAGAATACGATGGGCAAACTGCAACGTATGGCTATTATCGACTATATTCAATCAAAAAAACTTGATCAGTAAATGCAGAGTTTTGAAAGGGAGTGGATGATTTATGGAAAGAGTAGAAGAATTCATAGTCGATTATATACAGCGTGAATATACGGTGCCGGATGGAATCGATATCAAAAAGGTGAACTACGTAGATGAAGGATACATAGATTCATTGGGGTTGATCCAATTTATTTCCATCATCGAAGATGAATTTGACATTGCGTTTACAGACAAAGAACTCGCAAGCCAAGGCATAAAGACAGTTGGGGGACTAATAGATCTTATTGTCACCAAGATGGAAGGTGCAAAATAATGACTGTGGAAGGCATCAAAGTTGTTGACGCGACTCTTCGCGACGGCGGCCTTGTCAATGACTTCTATTTCGACGACCGGTTTGTTAAGGCCTTATACAAGGCCAATATTGACGCCGGTGTTGATTATATGGAATTCGGATACAGGGCTAGCAAAAAACAATTCAGTCCTGAAAAATTTGGGAGATGGAAATTTACGAGTGACGAAGATGTTCTGAAAGCAATTGGAACGAAAGATCCTCGTATGAAGCTTTCCATTATGGTCGATGTTGGAAGGACTGATTACAAAGATGACATCGTGCCGCGCAAAGACAGTCCGATAGATGTGTTTCGTGTTGCGACATACATCGATACAATCCCGGAAGCTGTTGAAATGATAGAATATATTAGCGCTCTAGGCTACGAAACGACCTGCAACATCATGGCGATTTCAAAATGCACGGACGAGAAAATCTCCCTTGCATTATATTCATTGGCGCAAACGCCGGTGGCTGCTGTTTACGTAGTGGACAGCTACGGAGCACTGTATCCGAAACAGGCAAGAAAACTGACAAAGCTTTACCATAACATTCTGGCTCCTTATGGGAAAGAAGTCGGGATGCATGCGCATAATAATCAGCAGTGTGCTTTTGCTAACACACTGGAAGCAAAAGACAGCGGTGCAAAATGGCTGGATGGCACGGTTTTCGGTATGGGACGCGGTGCGGGGAATTGCCATTCGGAGGCACTTCTGGGATACCTGAACGGGGAAAAGTACCATGTAGAACCGATTCTGAAGCTGGTAGAGGACTGGATGCTTCCAATGAAGGAAGCCGGAACGGAATGGGGTTATAACACATCCTTCATGCTGACAGGCCTGACAAATCAGCATCCGAGGTCTGCAATTGCAGCAACAAAAAAGAAGGATACTAATTTTATAGAGCAATTGAGATTCCTGTCGTACCAGTAAAAAAGATAACGGGGTATGTAAAATGAAAGACGTTGTAACGGTTGGCGTGGTTGGTGCGGGACGCGCACTGGAACTTCATGACTTTGGATACAAGAGATCCAATATTCCATGCCGTCTTAAGACAGTGATGGCCAGAAGAACTGAGCAGATCAATATGGCAGTTGATCGGTACGGCTTTGAGAAGGGAACGAAAGATTTTAACGATCTTCTCAATGATCCGGAAATTGACGTTATTGACATCTGCACGCCGCCATATGTTCATAAGGAAGAAATAATCCAGGCAATGCGGGCCGGGAAACACGTCATCTGCGAAAAGCCCCTGGTAGGTTACTTTGGCCGTCCCGGGGACCCGGAACCGATTGGTGAAAAAGTTTCCAAGAAGGTCATGTATGAATGCCTGTTGAAAGATTTGGATGAATTGCGGGCTGTGCGTGCAGAAACAGGAAAACGGTTTATGTATGCGGAGAACTTTGTGTATGCGCCGGCCGTACTGAAAGCGGGAGAGATCATTCGTGCAAAAAAAAGCCGAATTTTATATATGAAGGGTGAAGAAAGCCTTAAGGGTTCCAGCTCCGCTGTGGCGGGCGAATGGAATAAAACCGGCGGTGGCATTTTTATCCGTTGCGGAGTGCATCCGATCAGTGCTATCCTGTACCTTAAGGAACAGGAATCCATTTCCCAGGGACACAATGTAACAGTAAAAAGTGTTTACGGCGATATGGGATACGCGACCAAAAGGCTCAGCGAACATGAACACCGGCACATTGCTGCCAGACCGCATGATGTGGAGGATGCAGGCACGGCAGTTATAACCTTTACCGACGGAAGTAAAGCGACTATTATCGCCACAGATAACCTTCTGGGTGGAAGTAAAAACTATGTAGAGATTTACGCAAATGATACCGCAATTAATTGCCGTCTTACAATGAATGACGCCATGGAAACCTACATGGTCGACAATGAAGGCATGGAGGGAGTATATCTTTCTGAGATGCTCCCGATCGTTACAGGCTGGAACAAGCCCTTCGTTGCAGATGAGATGCTTCGCGGCTACTGTAATGAGATCGTGGACTTTATGGGTGCTGTCCTGGAGGACCGTGAACCCGAAGGATGCTTTGATCTGGCGGCACAGACAATGAAAGTTACTTATGCAGCATATTATTCTGATGAAGAAGGCCGGAGAATTGATCTTATCTAACTGATTTACAGAAAAACCCAAAACAAAAATGAGTATGTCCTGAAAGTGAAAAATATGAATAAGAAAACAATCATTGTTGTAACAGAAACTATGGGCGTGGATGGCCCGGAACGGGTTTTATCTGCCCTGGTGGATGAGTGGTATAAAACAGGGTACAACATTAAGGTAGTGGTAACCCGTGCAGAACTGCGTGACGCTACTTATAAAATTAATACGGATATTGATATTCATTATATTGATGCACATGCAAAAGGTGGGACTCTATCCCGTTACAATGAGGCAAAAGAACTCAGGAAGTTCCTGAAAAAAAATCCGGATGCTATATGTGTATCACTGATGGTTTCAACGTCGTTTTCGCTGGCTATGGCTTCCATAGGACTGAAAAACAGGATTATCTTGTCTGAAAGAAATGATCCAAGCCAGGTTCCATTTACGAAAATCCAAAGAAAGATGCGGGATCTGTCCCTGGCACTTGCAGATTCGTGCGTTTTCCAAACAGAAGATGCTAAGGCCTATTTCTCCAAAAGAATACAGAAAAAAGGGGTTATTATCCATAATCCGATTAATCCGGCACTTCCGGAGCGATTTGATGGAGAAAGACGTAAGGTGTTTGTTGCGGCTGGACGTTTGGCAAAACAGAAAAATTACCCGGTTATGCTACAGGCGTTTGCTGAAATGGTGAAGGAACATCCTGAATATAAACTCGTTATCTGTGGTGAAGGCCCGGAAAGAAAAGATTTGGAACAGAAGATACAGATCCTTGGCATATCAGATAAAGTAGAAATGCCAGGTTTTTTCAATGATGTATATCATGAGATGGTTGACTGCATAGCATATGTTTCCTCTTCAGACTATGAGGGCATGTCTAATTCTATGCTGGAAGCACTGGCCATGGGAATGCCGGTAATCTGCACTGACTGCCCAATTGGAGGCGCTAGAACTGTAATCAATAACAGGCAGAACGGTTTACTTGTGCCTGTAGGAGATTCAGAGGCTTTCTGCCAGGCAATGAAGTATATTATTGAAAACCCGGAAGCAACTGAGCATATGGGAATGCAGGCATATGAACTGCGAAAACGGCTGAATATTCATGATATCGCCAAAGAATGGGAAAAACTCTTCTGAGAACAAGGAGACAGATTGATGAGGATTCTGTTTGTTACTGAAGATCTTGCAAACGGCGGCTCAGAACGTGTGATTTCTGTACTGGCAAATGGGTTTGCAACTGAACATGAGTCTGCGGTGGCGGCAATTCGATGGGACAAGGTGACCTATAGACTGGATGAGAAAGTCAAGTACTATTCATTCAAGGATAAAGAAAAGGGAAAGATAAAGAGAACAATCGGACGGTTTTCTTTCTTGATGCGTGTTATTAAAGAGTACAAACCGGATGTGGTAGTTGCATTTGACGTTATTCCAATTGTTTATTCCTCCATATGCTGCAGAATAAGAAAACAGAAGTTGGTTGTGTCTGAAAGGGCTGATCCAAAGCGGCATTTGGGTAAAGGAATCATTAGTGACCTATATTTTTATGCTTTCAAGAATTCTGATGGAGCAGTTTTTCAGACAGAAGATGCAAAACGATTTTACAATACTGATGTACAGGGGAAAAGTGCAATAATTCCGAACCCAATCAATGAAGAATTTGCAATTCCCCGCTATGAAGGTGAAAGAAATAAGGAAATAGTAACAGCTTGCAGATTGACAACACAAAAAAACATAAAGCTATTTATTGATATAGTTACAGAGATAATAGAAGAATACCCGGAATTCAGTGGAATAGTATACGGCGATGGACCCGAAATGGAAAAACTGAAAAACTATACAGAGGGAAAAAATACTGATGGAAAGATTATATTTGCAGGGAAAGTCAAAGACTTGAGAGAACGCATTTATAAAAGCCAAATCTATCTTTGTACATCTGATTATGAGGGGATATCTAATTCAATGCTAGAAGCGATGAGCCTTGGATTAACTGTAATATCCACAGACTGCCCTGTTGGAGGTGCAAAGATGGCTATTACATCAGGCGTTGATGGGATATTGTTCCCTGTAGGAGATAAAGAGGCAGGCACTATAGCAATTAAACATCTTCTTGAAAATCCACAATTGATGGAAACTATGGGTAAAAATGCTACGCAAATACGTGAGAGATGGAGCAAAAAGTTAATTATCTCGAAATGGGACGAATATTTAAGAACTTTGCTTGAGAGGTAACAAGCATATAGAGGAGTAATCTGCTTTGAAAAACACAACAAATCGTATTCTACTTACCCTTATAATGTTTGTTTTGGTTGTCTTTGGCGATGGATTAAAACTTAGGTCTTACTGTCTGTATGCGATTTGTGGAGTGTTAATCATTTATTGCTTAACTAATATACTTATGGATGGAAGGAAGCTCTTCGTAAATCCTGAGTTATGGATCATTGTGGCATTTTTATTATATAGTAGTTTTTCCTATTTCTGGGCAATTGATAAGTCACTTGTTTTATATCGCATGAAAGTTGTTTTTTTCATGACAATATTGGTTATATTAGTAGCCAACATGTTTGTTCGAGATGGTGACTACAGTATTGTTATAAACCTGTATTGGATGATGGGATTGCTTCTTTCGGTGATTTGTATATTTCACTTTGGGATTTCAGGGCTTAAGAATATGATTGTTTCTGGGGTGCGCCTTGGCCGCAATGAAGGTGCTTTTTTGGGTATTAATGCTAATACAATCGGTATGGACTGTGCAACAGCAGGGATTATTTCAATATATTACTGTCTGTTTGAGAACAAGAAAAAACGTCTTTGGGCTTTGGTGCCGATAGTTTTCGTTGTTGTTGCTACAGGGAGTAGGAAGGGATTATTTGTTCTTTTATTTGGGGTAGTGGCGATTTCGTTTTTTTATCAAATTAAAAATGGAAAAAGAACGCTTTCAACGTTCTTAAAAGTGCTTTTGATCTTTACCAGTTTGCTCATTCTTTTGAATTTCATTATAAGCCTTCCTGGTATGGAAAAAGCAAGAGATCAATATATGGGTTTTATTAGTTCACTAATTGGAGAAGAAGAAAAGGCAGATTTATCAACGAAAGCTCGTGTGAATATGGTGGCTGTTGGGTGGGAAAACTTCCTAAAGGCGCCACTCTTTGGATATGGGCTGGATAATGGCAAAGTTATAAATCGAATATATAATGATTTCTCTGCATATTTGCATAATAATTATATAGAAATATTAGTGAATGGTGGAATTGTGGGTTTCGTGATTTATTATCTGTTTTACTTAGTAGTATTTATAAAGCATATTAAACGGCTTAATGAAAGGAATCCTTTAGTATATATCTCTCTTATTCTATTAGCTCTTAGGTTTTTTTTGGACTTGGGCAAGGTCAGCTATTATGATTATTTGAACATTGTTTTATATCCTTTCTGGATAGCAGTTGCAAATGGTTTTGATTTGGGAAAAACACATGAAGGAATTAGAAAGCGGGAATGGCGTTATGTTCGATATTGATTGTTGTCTTGAATAATTTGAATTACATTTTTATTATTCTAAAAATGATATATATTAGAGTGCTTTTGAAGATTGATTTTATTGGATTGTAGTATGAACAGCAGGTTTATGAATAGAAGTAGTATATTACTATATACCTTAATTTTTTTATTGATAATATTGATATCCCCTTACTTTTTATCACTTATATCTAATGATGATAGAACAACATCTGGGAAGGCTTCCACAATGCTTCGGAAATCATCGTTGGAAACAGACGAGATGATACGTGTTGATTATTTGGATGATAATGACAATGTTGTTTATGCGGCTGATAAGCAATACGCGACAATAATTATGATAAAGGATGCATATGGACATATTGTCCTTGAAAAATATTTTGACGAATTTGGGGAACCAACAATCCAAGCAGATGGCCATTATGCATTGAGACGTTTTTTCAACGATTTGGGCCAAAACTACAAAACTACATATTTGGATCGTAACGGAAATCCAACAACTAATAAAATGGGATATGCGACGATTGAACGTTTTTTCTATTCTGATGGGGAAATTAGAATAGAACATTTTTTAAACGAGCAAGGTGAACGTGTCCAACATAGAAATAATGAGTATAGTCGCCATTATTTTTACAATACAGAAACAGGAACAACGTCAATTATTTATATGGGGGAAAACGATGAACCAATTAGTTTGTTGTATGGTTATTCCAAAGTGGTTCGCACTTTCTGGGAAAATGGGAAAATAAAAACAGAATTTTATTATGATGTTGATAATAAACCAGTGAGATTATCCCTAGGACAATATGGTGTTTACAAAGAGTATGATAAATATGATCGTAATAATCTTATAACATATCTAGATCTGGACGGTAAGCCAATTACAAATTTATTGGGTTATACAACGGTTAAGAAAACATATTCATCTGACAATGCTGTTGAAACAGAAATGTATTATGATGAAGATGGTAATACCATACAACTTTCTCATGGGCAAAGCGGAGTGAAAACTATCGGGAAGCGGCAAATATACCTTGATTCACAAGGAAGGGAAATATTTGAACTGAGCAATTTTCTTTTTAATTTCCCATGGGTTTCTGCTGTTATAGGTGTAAGCATTGTTTTGCTTTCATCCTATGTGTCAAGAAAAATGAATATTGGTATATTGTTTATATATTTGGTGTTTTTTATATATCTTACTTTGTTACAAAGAAATAGTAATGAAGCCGGTGTAAATTTTGAGTTATTATGGTCATATAAACAATTTTTCACCAGCGATTCACTACGAATAGAAATTCTAAATAACATTTGGCTGTTTATTCCGCTAGGATGTTTATTTTATCGCATATTTACTCGCACTAGATGTATTCTATTGATTATTTCTATTTCCATTTCAATAGAATTACTGCAATTATTTCTAGAAATAGGATTATGTGAAATTGATGACATTATAAGTAATGTCATCGGAGGAACGATTGGCTACTGGATAGGGTATATAATTCATAGTATTATATCGGATATGCGTAAGAAGGATTCTTATACACAGATGGAATGTAAATCTGCTTAAGAGTATAAGAAGAAATCGAAACGGAGACAAATTAGCATGGGTTACTACATTGAAACCATCAATGAAAATGTGTTGAAACTAATTAAATGTTCGCTTTGGGGTGGTGATATATCAGATATCCATCTGGATTCGAATACCTATAAAGAAATGAAAAGCCAAACATTAATAGGCCTTCCTACATCAATATTATCTGGTTTGCATATTTCGCCAGAATTATATGATGCTTGGGAAAAAGATATTTTACAGATGATAGTCTACAACAAGAGGTGTATATATTGTCAGGAACATCTTCCGCTTACGGTTCCATATGTTGTTTTAAAAGGCACGACAGCTGCACAATATTATCCCCATCCGGAATACCGCGCTATGGGTGATATTGATATTATGATTCGACGTGAAGACTTTGATTTTGCTTGTGGAGAATTAAAAAAAGCTGGTTATCGTATAGTAAAGGAACTAAAACGAGAAGTCGGTTATGAGAAGAATGGAATAATTGTTGAATTGCACAGGTATTTTGCATCATTAAACAATTTGGAACAGGCTATGTATTTTGATAATTTGATTTTATCAAATATAGATGAGACTCACAGACTTCCTGATCTTGTTAATGGCTTAGTTTTATTGGAACATATTAGCCAACATATGGAAAATGGACTGGGTTTGCGACAGGTTGTTGACTGGATGATGTTTGTGAATCAATGTCTTAATGATGCAAACTGGTCAGAATTCTGTAAAATAGCGGAACGAATCGGATTGACTAATTTAGCCATAACTATTACAAAAATGTGCGTAATGTATTTGGGGCTGCCGGCAAGGCAGTGGTGTGAGGAAGCTAAAGAAAAAACGTGCCAGGATCTATTTTCATATATATATTCAAGTGGCAACTTTGGAAATAAACAAGAGCATGATACTGGTAGAAGCATACAGGCAATGTATTCGGTTTTTTCAATTAAATCCCTGTTTGCTTTATTGCAGAAGCATGGAGTATATAATTGGAAATTAGCTCAACGAAATAGATTCTTTAGAAAATTTGCGTGGATGTATCAAATTGGGCATTATGTAAAGAAAGGGTTTTTACGGGATGAGGCATTTATAAAGATCCGATCTGAATTTCGCATGGTTCAGAAAAGAAGAGAACTGTTTGATGAGTTGGGCGTAAAACAATTATCGAAGGGTGTTGCAATGTACGAGAACGGAAAATATAAAATAAAAAAACACAAATAATAACAATGTTATAAATGGAGGATTAAATAATCCTCTATATGATAAAATATTGTAAAAGTCAAGTCCATTAGGGAAGGAAAAATGGAAAAGCGCTGCAAACCACAACTGCATTTGACAAACAGCATTCAGAATACTGAAATTAGTCGATCAAAGGCAATTGACTAAACTACTACTTTATTATATTACGAGTAAATTATGGATTACACTTTTGTAATTCATCATGAAAGGTGTATTATGAATAACATTCAAAGAATTAGAAGATTTATACATGATTCTGATTATAGATTTATTGTTTTGGCGGAACGAGGCTTTTATAAAAATATGCAGGACGAAGAATTTATTAAACGTATGTATAAAGCGAAATTTGGGAGAGAACTCAATTTAACTTGTCCTCAGAAATATACGGAAAAGTTGCAATGGTTAAAGCTTCATGATCATCGTAAAGAATATATAACTATGGTGGATAAATATGAAGTAAAAAAATATGTCGCAAATGTAATTGGGGAAGAATATGTTATCCCCACTTTAGGGATATGGGAACGTTTTCAGGATATAGATTTTTCTCTATTACCCAATAGATTCGTCCTAAAAACGACCCATGATAGTGGTGGAATTGTTATCTGTAAGGATAAAGATTTGTTTGATATAAAAAAAGCAAAACGCATAATAGAGAAGTCATTGCGTAATAATTTTTATGCTATATATCGGGAATGGCCATATAAAAGTGTCAAACCTCGTATTATTGCTGAAGCATATATGGAAGATCAGGAAACAGAAGAACTGAGGGATTATAAATTTTTTTGCTTTGATGGGCGAGTAGAAGCATTATTTATTGCCAGTGATCGCCAGAAAACAACAGAAGAAACCAAGTTTGATTTCTTCGATTCTAGTTTTCAACACTTGTCACTAAAAAACGGGCATCCAAATGCTGCCTGCGTTCCTGAAAAACCCAAAATGTTTAATGAAATGAAGGCCATTTCCGAAAAACTGGCAAAGGGAATCCCCCATGTGAGAGTTGATTTATATGAAGTAAATGGGAAAATATACTTTGGAGAGCTAACATTCTTCCATTGGGGTGGGTTTATGCCATTTGAACCAGAAAAATGGGATGATATTTTTGGCGCGTGGCTTTCCATTGATAATATACATCAAAATGATTTCTTTTATGATAAAAATGAAAGACAATAATTGATTCAGATAATATAGAGCTATTCTGTCTTTGGTAATTGAACTAAAGATGGTAATCAATAATCCGCACTGCCTTATAGTATTTGATCGACAGAGAAATAAAAGAGAAGGAGAGTATGCTTTTCGCTTCCAAGGATAGCATACAAGAAAAAAATGAAGGTTTGTATTGTCACGCTTATAAAATCAAATAATAGTGGAAGCTACTTGCAAGGCAGGATACTGGGTGTGGCGCTTGAACGATTAGGACATAGTGTAATCTATTATGATTTTGCTTATCGCAAGCATTTATCTGACTGTAAAGACATGCTTGGAATAATGCTTCATCAAGGACGAGATGAAACAATTAAACATCTAAAATCGCTAAAAGCTTTTCACTATTTAAGAAAGCAAATAACTATAACAAAAAAAATCAAAGATATCGATTGTGTGATTTTGGGAAGTGATACAATTTGGGATATTAGTAGAAAACACATACAAAAAAACAGTGATGTTTTGTGGGGTAATGTTTTTGATAAAGTAAAAATCATTACATATGCTGGCTCGATAGGAAATACTCCCAAAGAATTGTTAAAACATAAAAAAAATATAGAGAATACAGTATCAAAATGGGCCGCTATTAGCGTGCGAGATTCGAATACTAAAGATGCGATTTCACAATTTACAAACGCGAAGATTTTTACTGTGTGCGATCCAACACTATTGCTTAAGAAAAAAGATTACGAACAAATGATCGGGGATCCAATTGATTCTGATTACATATTCCTATATCTTTTTAAAGACCTTTCTTATGAACAATCGGAAGAATTGAAAGCCTTTGCAAAAAACAAGAAAATGAAGATTATTCGAGGGGTTAATGGAGTAACTAATAAAGCTGCTGATTTTAGCGTGGAAAACTCTCCCTTGTTGTTTTTGCAACATATGCTCGCTGCAAAATATGTGATTACAGATACTTTTCATGGAACAATCTTTTCTATCAATTTGAATAAACAATTTGTCGCAATAGATCGTGGAAAAAATAAAGTTAATGATGCTATTCGTTTCTTTCGTTTTGAAGATCGCTTAATCACAAATGATTTACCTTTTGTAGAAACATTAACATTTCCGATAGCATATGAAGAGAGAATGGCATCAGTGGATATGATTAGGGATGCTTCATGGAGCTATCTAGAAACCAGCATTTAGAGAAAAGAGGGACAAATGTGAATATTACTAGGATTAGATTATTAGTTAGCGGCTTGCGCAGGCAAAAGAAAATGTATTGTGCTTTAGACAGCGATTTAGCAAAAGAGAATCATCGAGCGGCAGAATTGTCCAGGTTTTCTCATTCTATTGAAAAAGGATTGGCAATTGATAATCCCCGTTTGGGATTTGGACATGACAAACAAAAGAAGATGATGCAACTGATTATTTCTTTAGAAACTAGTAAATCTAGTTATCATAAAGAAGTCTGTTTAATTGCGCTTGACACATTGAAGGAATATATCGAATTTCACCGTTCAAAAAGTTACAGCGATGAAATGTGTGAAGAAATCGAATCTTTTTTGAAAACACATTGGATTTGTCATAGTGGGAAATATGGAGGCATTAAAGAAGTAAAGAAAACAGATTGTTTATTTGACAGATTAGTCATAGAGGATTTCTTCCATTCAAGGCACAGTATACGAGATTTTTCGGATCAAGATGTTGATGATGCTGTTTTAATAAAAGCATTGAAACTTGCTCAATATGCACCATCTGCTTGTAATAGGCAAGGAGTGCGTGCATATGTCTTAAACAAAGAGCAGAGCAAAGAATATGCAAAAAGGCTTGAAGGAGTAGGAGGATTTGCAGATAAAGCAACTCGTCTGATTCTGATTACGGCTAAACTTAGTGCTTATAGACAAGATGAATCTTTTCAATATATCGTTTCGGCTGGTATTTACGCTGCATATCTTTCATTAACATTGCATACATATGGATTGGCTGGATGTGTTATACAGCGACAGGTTACTTGGTCTAAAGAATGGGAAGACAAACGAACTTCGCTAGGCATACCAGAGGATGAACAAATAATACTATTATTCGCTGTTGGTAATATGAAGGATAAGTTTAATGTGCCGATTTCCCATCGTCTTCAGAATGAAGAAATGATTCGTTTTCTGTAATTCGAGAGGCTGAAATTGTTCGTAGAGGGAAAAGTGATACAAGAAAGCGATTGGAAATACGTTTGTTAATCTAGTAGTGATAAGGTAAATAATATGTTGCATAAATACTAGATGGTAAAATTATCTTACCGCATACAGGTGTGTTTATAGAGTGCTTCCTTTTCAAGAGAATGCAAAAGTGATTCTTTTTATCAGTCGCGAATTATATTCATGAGCCAGCTAAAAATGAGGCGCAAAAAGCCTCAACTAGTGTTGCTTTTGCACCTAATACACGGTGTAATTATTTGGAGGTAATGTATGTCAGGGCATAAAAAACACTATTATATAGTTGATATTCTCAGAGCAGGAGCTGCAATCTTGGTATTAAATCGCCATTACGAATCAATATATCCTATTAAATTATCAATAGGGGCTGAACTTGGCGTTGCGATTTTCTTTATTATTTCAGGATTCTTATTATCCACAATTAATTCAGATACTAAATTTTTACCTTGGATAATTAAACGAGAGCTACGGCTGTTTGTGCCTTATTACATATGGAAAATCATACGTCTATTATTCCATCATATTACCATAGATAGTTTTGAAAGTTTTTTGCACGATTTTGTATTACCAACAGGAATATGGTTTTCAATATGGATTTCCGTTCTCTATATTATATACTATTTATATGTAAAATACGTGTATACAAAATGGGGCAAAACATCCATTATTTTACTTATGGGATTATCATTTTGTGCATTTCTTGCGTTTTACTGTACAACTGAAATGCATGAATCAACAATGAAAACCTCAAATATGCCGTCGAAAATGCTATGGCTGTTTTGTATGATGTTAGGTTTCTATATTCATAATAGTATTTTTTTAAGATCAAAAAAAGAAGAACGGAATTTTATAATTTGTTCAATTGTGCTTGTTTTGTTGTATGGTATTTCAAAAATTGTAATAAGTCGCGGATATATTCCATATTTAAATGTATTCCGACAATTATCTCAGTGATCACTGCGCCTGTTGTTTTTATCGGTTTGTTGAATTTTGAGGAGAATCATAAAAAATTAGTAGAAAATATTAGCAAAAATAGAATAATACAAATGATATCCAGTTCATCGCTAGAAATTTGGTATGTATCATGGTTCTTTATTGGACTTATGAGTGGAATAGCCTTTCCATTGAATTGGGTATGTATTACAGTTTCTATTATTATTGCTGCATATATTCTTCATAAGTTATCAGAGACGGTTATCAAGCTGTGTAAAAAATAAATCGTCTTTGTTCAACAGACACTTTATTTTTGATAATGCTATGCTAATTGAAAATCGATTAATGGGTTAATACCAAGAAAACGTGAAAGAATCCCCAAAAGATAAGTGAAAATTGCTTAACATTCGAGTTCATTAGTCCTAGTAGTTAGGGATTATGCCATATAAAAACGATCTCTATTATATCGAAATTTAGACTAAACTATTATAGGTTAAAATCTAGGAAGGTCATTATAAGGAGACAAAATGCGAGGCAAGAAAGCAACCAGAAATACTTTATTTAGTTTATTAGAACAATTGGTTTCTGTTGTCTGCGGATTGATCTTACCCAGGCTTATTATGGCGACATTGGGATCCAAATATAATGGACTGACATCGTCTGTTTCACAGTTTTTATCATGTGCAATTCTTCTTCGATCTGGCATTGGAGGTGCAACAAGAGCAGCTTTATACAAGTCAATTGCTCAGGAGAAACATGATGAGATAAATGCCATTGTCAGAGCTACGGATCTCTTCATGAAGAAAATTGGATTGATACTGGCTGCGGGGATTGTTCTTTTTTCTATTACTTATCCTCTGTTGGTACAGAATGAGTTTGGGTGGGTTTTCTCATGTTCCCTTTTTCTTATTATTGGTGCTAGTACGTTTGCTGAATCCTTTTTTGGAATCACATATCTGATTGTTTTACAGGCGGATCAAAGAGTCTGGATTGCATCTTTGCTGAAATCAATATGTTACATTATTAATACGGCTTTAGGCGCTCTCCTTCTTCTGAATGGCCAATCAATACATGTAGTAAAGCTTTGCAGTACCGTTGTGTTTGTAGTTTATCCTATTATTCTTGGAATATATGTTAGAAAACATTATAAAATCAACAAGAATGTTGAGCCGGATAATAAGGCGATATCTCAAAGATGGGATGCTTTCTGGCAGCAAGTAGCAACTTTTGTCACAACAAATACCGATATTATGGTGTTGACAGTTTTTACAAACATGTTGGAAGTATCAGTATATACTGTATATAATATGGTTTTAGAGGGCCTTCGAAGAGTGTTAACATCTTTTTCCAATGGTCTGGAAGCAGCTTTTGGAAATATGATTGCAAAAAAGGAAGATAATTTGTTGCGCGAAAATGTTGCAATCATAGAAACAATTTTATATAGTGCTTCTACATTTATTTATACATGTGCAGCACTACTTATTCTGCCTTTTGTGACAATCTATACCCATAACGTAACAGATGTTAATTACATAAGGCCAACATTTGCTTATGTTATAATATTGGCCAATTTTTTTAACGGAATAAGAATTCCTTATCAATTAGTAGTGCAGGCAGCAGGACATTATAAACAGACGAAAAGAGGAGCGATAATAGAACCAATAATCAATCTTTCTCTATCTATTATGCTTGTTTATAAGTTTGGATTGATAGGTGTAGCGATTGGAACGTTGGTTGCAACAATATTTAGGACGGTTCAATACTCAGTATATATGAGTAGGAATATAGTAAAGCGTAATATTGGCTTGGTTTTATGTCGTATTTTAGTATCTTTGTTCGAATTTTCAATTATATATCTGATAGTTAATAATCTTGGATTGGCAAGACCCGATGACTACTACACTTGGCTTTTGAACGCTCTTATTACAGGTATGATTAGTGTTGTTGTAATTGCACTTTGCAATGTGGTTTTTTTCAAAAACGATACTGTTAGGGCAGTCAGCAAGATTAAGGACTCTCTTGCAGGAAGGAAAGGAGCATAAGGTGATTATATGAAAAAAAAGGGAATAGTACTTTTGGCTTTACTGACCTACTTCTTACTGATTTCTTCATTGTGTGTATCTGAAGAACTGAAAGATGAATATGATAATCTATGCCCCATAAGACTAGATTCAATGACTCGAAATGGCATTGATTTTCTTTCTGATAAGCAAGGAAATTATTATGTAGATGGCATCTCAGAGGAGAGCATAAATTATAATATATTTCATAGCAAAACAGAATTGCCAGAAAAAATCGAAGCAGGGAAGTTTTATCATCTCGAATATGAAGACACATCTGGAACTGATTGTTTAAGATTTTGCATTTACTATTATGACGAAACTGGGAAGGAAGAATATGAGCTAATAAACACATCTCACTCGATCTATTTTGTTATTCCTGCAGATGCAAGAGGACTACTAGTCAGGATAAGAGTAACCAAGGCAAGAGTTCAGATAGATAAAGCTATTATACATCCTATTATCACTGAAGTAAAAAGTGTTATCGAGTCTGACAAGGAAACCACCAATACTATTATAGATAATATATGTCCAATAAGGACAACGATTATGACAACAAACGGGGTTGACTTCGTTCCAGATGGTAAGGGACGGTATTTCATCAATGGCATATCGGAAAAAGGAGCAAACTATAATTTATATTACAATAAAACAGAATTGCCGGAAGGAATTACAGCGGGTGAATTATATCATTTGGAGTATGAAGATACTTCGGGTACAAACAATCTGAGGATTTGCATGTACTATTATGACAAAGATGGCAATGAAGAGTATGAGTTTTTGAATGCAAGTCATTCTATTGATTTTGTTATACCAGAACAGGCAAAAGGAATGCTGATTCGTATCCGAGTTGTAATGGCAAATGTCAGTATTGATAAAGCAATAGTATATCCTGTGATTACAAAAACCGAGGGCATTTTTGAACAACACGTAAAAACGAGCGATGACATTGAAAATATTTGTCCAATAAGGGCAGGCACTATGACGACAAATGGCATTGATTTTGTGTCTGATGGCAAAGGACAATATATGGTTAACGGAATATCAGAAAAGGGAGCAAACTATAATTTATATTATAATAAAACAGAATTACCGGAAGGAATTACGGCGGGTGAATTATATCATTTGGAGTATGAGGATACTTCAGGTACAAACAATCTGAGGATTTGCATGTACTATTATGACAAAGATGGCAATGAAGAGTACGAGTTTTTGAATGCAAATCATTCTATTGATTTTGTTGTACCAGAGCAAGCAAAAGGAATGCTGATTCGTATTCGAGTTGTAATGGCGAATGTCAGTATTGATAAAGCAATAGTATATCCTGTGATTACAAAAACCGAGGGCATTTTTGAACAACACGTAAAAACGAGCGATGACAATGAGAATCTTTGTCCAGTAAGGACAAGCACTATGACGACAAATGGAATTGATTTTGTGTCTGATGGCAAAGGACAATATATGGTTAACGGCATATCAGAAAAAGGAGCAAACTATAATTTATTCTACAATAAAACAGAATTACCGGAAGGAATTACGGCGGGTGAATTATATCATTTGGAATATGAGGATACTTCGGGTACAAACAATCTGAGGATTTGCATGTACTATTATGACAAAGATGGCAATGAAGAGTACGAGTTTTTGAATGCGAGTCATTCTATTGATTTTGTCGTTCCTGAGCAAGCAAAAGGAATGCTGATTCGTATTCGAGTTGTGACATCAAATGTAAGAATACAAAAAGCTGTAGTTTGCCCTATCATTAAATACGAAGACAAAATACTTATGGCGCAAGATACAGTTATAGATGATGTTGGAAATGTTTGCCCAATAAGAGCAAGTACAATGACGACAAACGGCATAGATTTTATTGCTGATGGAAAAGGACGGTATATCGTCAATGGCAGATCGGAGAAAGGAGCAAATTATAATCTCTATTATAGTAAAACAGAATTACCAGAAGGAATCGAGCCTGGTAAGACATATCGTTTGGAATATGAAGATACATCTCTAACAAACTATCTTCGCGTATATGTCTACTGGTTTGATGAGAGTGGGGGAGTAGAAAATGAATTATTCAATTCCTATTATTCGACGAATTTTACCGTTCCTTCTGATGCATATGGTCTTTTAATTCGCTTAAGAGTTGCAGCAGCAGATGTTACCATAAGCAATGCAGTTGTTCGGCCAATAATACGAGAGGTTGGAGAAATCAATGAGCCACAACCAATGATTACAATTATTGACGATGATGGCTGTGCAAGATACTATTCGGATTTACTGCCATTGTGCATGGAGAAAGGTGTTTCTATTAGTGCTGCTGTGGTCCCGACTCAGATTGAAGAGCGTGAAAGTGGTGACACCAGGTATTGGATGTCATGGAATGAAATAGAAGAATGCTATGCGAAAGGGATAGAGATATTATCACATACTTATGATCATGCTGATAACCCTATATATGAAGCAAGATCGATTGATGAAATACGGGATACATACAAGCTTGCTAAGGAAATCTTATATGATCATGGGATTGATACAAATATACTTGTCTATTGTCGCAACTCAGGAAGCTTACCCAAATGTCAGTGGGCAGCAAAAGATGTCTACGATTATGCTATAAGAGCCGGAGGAAATGTTAACAACGAATATGGGAATATGGATTCATACAATATCATGAGATATAAAATCCAGTATAATTATGATTTTGATCCTGAGAAGATGAAAGAACTCATCTATCAACTTTCAGAGAATGGAACCGGTTGGATGGTTTGGATGATCCATACTTCAGATTCACAATGGTGTGAAGAATTTGTTGATGCTATTTCTCAAAGCATAGATTATGCAAAAGAACTTGGAATCCCTATCGTTACTGCTGAGGAAGGAGCATCTCAATATGCCTGGAAATAAATAGGTTAGAATAATGATTCTTTCTTCCAGGTTATGGCAGGGACTATGATTTTATAAAGCAAGAAGGGTGTTTCATGAAACTACACGAAACCCGTTGGAAATTATTCCTTTTTGATCTGCTTTTCTACCTGTTTACTGGCCTATTTGTTTTTGTTATTTATCCTTCTTCAATAGACTTGTTGAACACAGTGGAAACGATCACTTATATACTTTTTGGGGCAGCCTGTGTTTTTATACTGCGCTTTATTTTTAAGATATATAGCCGGATATGGCGTTATGCGAGCCCTGCTGATTATTTGTGGTTGGTGGTTTCTGACTTCATAGGCGGAGTTATCTTTGTTCTGCTAAGGGAATTCATTGCTCTGACAAAGATTACATTTGTTCGCTCTGTTTCCCTGATTTGCCTGAATCTTCTGGGAGCTATCTGTATGCGGTTGGCGTATCAGTTTGCATACCAAAACCGGAATATGAGTTCCAAGATTGGCAGAGTCATCCTGCAACTGCTTCACGTGATTACCGGTGTAGAGTTTACAAAAGATGAGATGGTTTCTGAGAATCGTAAAATCAGGATTGCCATTGTTGGTGCGGGTAGCGTTGGCGCAATGCTGGCAGATGAATTGCTCAGCAATCCGAAAGCTGTGTATAAGCCAGTTTGTTTTGTGGATATTGACAAGGAGAAGGTGGGAAGAACTATTTCCTCTATCGCTGTAGTGAATAATGGAACAGATTTGAATAGTCTTGAAGTTCAGGAAGTGGTGTTTGCACTTCCAAATATCGAAAACGAACGGCGAAAAGAACTTTATGAGTACTACAAGGATCGTGGTTACAAGATTAAAACATATGATTATCCTTCCTTGGAAAATTCAGATGGACGGCGTCATTTGAGAGAATTTGCAATTGAAGACCTTCTTTACCGCGGGGCAGTTGATGTAATAGATGAAAAGACAGCAGCATGGTACAGAGGCAAGAATGTACTGATTACTGGCGGCGGAGGATCCATTGGATCCGAGCTGGCCAGGCAGATTGCCAAAATCGGTCCTAGTCGTTTAACCCTTCTGGACAACTATGAAAATGGCGCATATGATATTCAGCAGGAGCTTAAGGCAAGACATCCTGAACTCAATCTTCGCGTGGAGATCGTTAATGTGTGTGATCGCGAAGGCGTAGATCGTGTTTTGAAAAAACATACACCGGATATCGTTTTGCATGCAGCTGCACATAAACATGTTCCGTTGATGGAACGGAATGTCATGGAAGCAGTAAAGAACAATGTGTTTGGTACACTGAACGTTGTGGAAGCATGTGAAAAGTTCGGTGTAAAACGGTTTATCATGATCAGCACAGATAAGGCGGTCAATCCTACGAATGTCATGGGCGCGACAAAACGGATGTGCGAAATGATCGTCCAGAGCCGTAAGGGAGATAAGACTTCTTTCTCTGCAACCCGTTTCGGGAACGTATTAGGCAGCAATGGGTCCGTTATCCCGCTGTTCCGGAGACAAATCGCTAACGGTGGACCTGTGACTGTGACTGATGCACGGATCACCCGCTATTTCATGACGATTCCGGAAGCCAGCCAACTGGTAATGACCAGTGGAGCCATGGCAAAGAATGGCGAATTGTATGTTCTTGATATGGGTGAACCGGTTAAAATTCAGAAGCTGGCAGAAGAAATGATACGGTTATCTGGGTTTGAACCATATAAGGATATTGAGATTATAAATACCGGTCTTCGTCCCGGAGAAAAACTGTATGAAGAGCTCCTTATCAAAACGGAAGAAATGGACAAGACAGAAAATAAGCTGATTTTCATTGAACGGGATAAGCCCTTGAGCGCTGAAGCTATCCAGGAAAAGCTTGACATCCTACGTGCGGCACTAACTACTGGAAGCAACACCAAGGTAAAAGAGGCGTTGAAGCAAGTTGTGCCAACATATCATTCGCCTGAAGAAGTTAACGGAAAAGTCAGTTAATTGGGGGATAACAAAATGAGAATCGCAGTTGCAGGAACAGGTTATGTAGGACTTTCTCTCGCAGTGTTGCTTTCACAGCACAACGATGTCACAGCAGTGGACATTGTGCCGGAAAAAGTCGACCTGATCAACAAATGGCAGAGCCCTATCCAGGATGAATACATTGAACAGTACCTGGAAGAGCATGAAAAGCGTGGTCTTCTATTATCTGCTACAACAGATGCTGCATCTGCATATGCAGATGCAGAATACGTCATCATTGCTGCACCAACCAACTATGATCCTCAGCGGAACTTCTTTGATACTTCTGCTGTAGAGAGCGTCATCGAGCTAGTACTGGCGTCTTCCCCTACCGCGATGATGGTAATCAAATCGACTATTCCTGTGGGATATACTGAGAAGATTCGGGAAAAATATAATACTCATCGAATTCTGTTCAGCCCGGAGTTCCTCCGAGAGAGTAAAGCGCTGTATGATAACCTGTATCCCAGCCGAATCATCGTCGGGTGCGATGATGAAACCCGGTCAGTTGCAGAAACTTTTGGACAGCTTCTGGCGGACGCTGCGGAGAAGAAAGATATCCCTGTACTCTATATGGGACTGACCGAGGCGGAAGCGGTTAAGCTGTTCGCGAACACATATCTGGCTCTGCGGGTTTCCTATTTTAATGAACTGGACACCTACGCGGAGATGAAGGGCCTTGATACGAAGGCCATCATTGACGGCGTCTGCCTGGATCCCCGGATTGGATCCCATTATAATAATCCCTCCTTCGGATATGGCGGATACTGTCTGCCGAAGGACACGAAACAGCTGCTGGCAAACTACGACGATGTCCCTCAGAACCTGGTGCAGGCAATCGTGGAAAGCAACCGGACTCGGAAAGACTTTATTGCAGATCGGGTGCTGACCAAGGCCGGATACTACACTGCCAACAGCATGTGGAACGCAGAACGGGAGCGCCCCATCACGGTGGGCGTATATCGTCTGACAATGAAGGCGAATTCGGACAACTTCCGCCAGAGCTCGATCCAGGGCGTCATGAAGCGAATCAAGGCTAAAGGAGCAACTGTTATTATCTATGAGCCTACATTGCCGGATGGGACAACATTCTTCGGATCCCTCGTAGTGAATGATATTGAAAAGTTCAAGCGTGGATCTGACGCTATCATTGCGAACCGGTACGAGAACGTATTGGACGATGTACAGGATAAAGTTTATACCCGTGACCTTTTCAGACGGGATTGAATGGAGTAATTTAAGATGAGCATGCGTTGCGAAGAAAAGTTTTACGAGATTTATGGTCGGGATCCGGAGAGTGTTTCCTTTTCCCCATACCGGATCTGTCCAATCGGGGCACACAGTGACCATAATCTAGGTAAGATTACCGGGTTGGCGATTGATAAAGGAATTCATATTGCTTTCGGTGTAAAGCATAACGGGGTTATTGAAATGTCCTCCCTGCAGTTCCCGAAACGTGCCCAGTGGCATATCCGGGAGATCGGGGAGAAGACCGGAGACTGGGCTGACTATCTGCGTGGCGCAACCTGGGCACTGGCTAAGGATCATTCCCTGACGGTCGGGCTGTGCGGAGTGATCGAAGGAAGTCTGCCCATTGGCGGACTGTCGTCTTCTGCTGCTGTGATTCTTGCATTCCTGGATGCGCTGGCAAAGGTGAACGGGATCAGACTGGCTTCGCAGGAACTGATTGATATCGCCTTCGATGCTGAGAAGAACTATGTAGGCGTGAATGTCGGCACTCTGGATCAGAGCTGCGAGGTGCTTTCTAAGGCGAATCACCTGCTGTATTTGGACTGTAAGGATAATCACTACGAGCTGATTCCGGAAGCAACCTGCATGAAACCGTATTCCATTGCCATCTTCTTCTCCGGTTTGGAACATTCCCTGGCCGGTTCCAAATACAATATGCGTGTGGATGAACTGCGGGCAGGAGTATATGCCCTGCAGGCATTTTCCGGATATGACTACGGAAAGTTCAACCAGGCAAATGCACGGGATGTGGCTTTCTCGGTTTACCAAGCCTACAAGGACAAATTGCCCGCTTCCTGGGCGCGACGGTGTGAACACTGGTATACGGAGTTCCAGCGTGTAGAAGCAGGTGCTGAAGCCTGGAGAAGGGGAGACATTGAAGAATATGGCCGGTTGAGCTTTGAAAGCGGCTGGTCCTCGATACATAACTGGGAAAGCGGCGCACCGGAACAGATCCGTCTGTATGAGATCATGCGGGAAACAGACGGGATCTACGGAGGGCGTTTCTCCGGAGCCGGGTTCAAGGGATGCTGCATGGCCTTGGTAAATCCGGATAAAGTGGACGATATCCGGGAACAGGTTGAACGGAAGTACCTGGAATCCTTCGCGGAGATGAAAGGGAAATACAGTTTTCATCTGTGCAAAAGTGCGGATGGGATCGGAGCAGGACTATGAAGTGTTTGATCCTGGCAGCTGGCTATGCTACCAGATTATATCCGCTGACGGAGAATTTTCCGAAACCGCTGTTGAAAGTTCAGGATAAAACCATCCTGGACTGGCTGCTGGAGGATATCGACAAAGCCGGTTGTGTGGACCAGTATGTGGTGATCAGCAACCATAAGTTTGCGGAACACTTCCGGAAATGGGCAGACGGACACCGCCTGCCCATTACAGTGCTGGACGATGGAACGGAAAGCAATGAGACCCGGCTGGGCGCGGTGCGGGATATCCAGTTTGCCATTGAAAACTTGAATCTGGTGGATGATCTGCTGGTGATTGCCGGGGATAACCTGCTGGATTTCTCCCTGACAGGATTCCTGGAATACCAGCAAAAGAAGAATACTACATGTATCATGCGGTACTATGAACCGGATCTGAACAAGCTTCATAAGACCGGTGTGGCGGAAGTGGATGAAGAGGACCGGATCATCTCCATGGAAGAGAAACCGGCAGAGCCAAAGAGCCACTGGTGCACTCCGCCGTTCTATATCTACAAGGCGGAGGATGTCCCGCTCGTGAAGAAGGGAATTGAAAGCGGCTGCGGTGTGGACGCTCCGGGAAGCTTTATCGCATGGCTGTCCGCACAGACAACAGTACATGCATATGAGATGTCCGGGAAACGGTATGATATCGGAAACCTGGAAAGCTACCGGATGGTACAGGAAACTTACAAGGGGATTGAGGGTAAATGAAGAACAAGATCGATCTGAACGGAAAAACGATCCTGGTGACAGGCAGTCCCGGATTTATCGGGGCAAACCTGGTGCTGCGACTCCTGAAGGAACTGAAGAGCGGAACGGTTATCAGCTTCGACAATATGAGCGATTACTATGATCCCGCACTCAAGGAGTACCGCCTTTCATTGATTGAGAAAGCGGCAGAGACATCTCTGGTTTCGCATGTGTTTGTCCGGGGAAGTATTGCGGATAAAGCTCTGGTGGATCATGTTTTCCAAAAGGATCAGCCGGATATTGTGGTAAACCTGGCGGCCCAGGCCGGTGTTCGGTACAGTATTGACCATCCGGATGTATATATTGAGAGCAATATCATCGGGTTCTATAACATCCTGGAAGCCTGCCGGCACAGCTATGACGGCGGGAAAACAGGTGTACAGCACCTGGTGTATGCTTCTTCCTCTTCTGTGTACGGCGGAAACAAGAAGGTGCCGTTCAGTACAGAGGATAAGGTGGATAACCCAGTAAGCCTGTATGCCGCGACCAAGAAGAGCAATGAACTGTTGGCGCACAGCTATTCCAAACTCTACAATATTCCCAGCACTGGTCTTCGTTTCTTTACGGTTTACGGACCAGCAGGACGGCCGGACATGTTCTATTTCTCTGCAACCCAGAAACTGGTTCGGGGAGATAATATCCAGATTTTCAACTATGGAAACTGCAAACGTGACTTCACGTATGTGGATGATATTGTGGAAGGTGTTCTTCGGGTGATGGCCGGGGCTCCGGAGAAAGCAACGGGGGAGGACGGTCTGCCTGTTCCGCCCTATGCCGTTTACAACATTGGTGGAGGCCAGCCGGAGAACTTGCTGGACTATGTACAGACTCTGCAGGAGGAATTGGTGCGCGCTGGGGTACTGCCGGAGGATTACGATTTTGATGCACATAAGAAGCTGGTGCCTATGCAGCCGGGGGATGTGCCGGTGACGTATGCGGACAGTGCGGCGTTGGAGAAGGATTACGGCTTTACGCCGACTATCGGGATCCGGGAGGGACTCCGGAAGTTTGCGGAATGGTATAAAGGGTATTATGGAGCCTGAGCAGTTTGCTTGGATTCGGGATTCTATCCACACCTCCCTTCAGCATACGAACCGGAATTCCCTTTGAAAAGTAAAGCAAATAAGGGTGAGAGTGAAGCATGGTTAGGATTATTCACATTTCCGGACACATATAATATGAAGATACTTTGGATGGTATGTGCATAAAGCTGGCTTAACTACAGTTTTTCCGGATTTCACTCTTTTTTTCTGGAAGGTCACTTTTCAAGGTGACTCCCGGTCCTGGGTTTTGTCGGCACCCCATGCATCTGGAAGGTTGCATTTAGATTGGTAAAAAATATTTTATTCTAGTTTTGCTGCCAACATCATATGGTTATACGTATACACTAGTGAGGAATCCAATATGGCACTTCTAGGGATGGCCATCCTGAGAGAAGACATCGAAGGGAGGGGAAAAACAAGGGAACAATCCACCCACAAGCGGCAGTCAATATTCAATGCACATGAACTATGATTATCCGGGTCATACAGAAAATGGATATTGACAAAGCACTTGTTGCAGGAGCATAATATAGAAGCGAGTTTCTATCTTTCTTCACCAATCGTGAGATTGATGGGGGATGGAAGTGAGTTCTAGTCAGCGATTGCTGAAGAAATGTTATCCTGCAATTAGGTCCTGTTCATAGAGGAGGGGTGATGCCATTAAATGAGAACGATTGCCGGGCCACAGCAGTTTATTGCTGCTTTGTGGGACGCGCCAAAGATTTATGATGGCATTGCTTTCCGACTAATGCGGTATGTATTACGTTTCGAATGTGAAGGCAAAAAACTCCTGCATAATGTGGTCACAGGTCAATTAGTGGTACTTGAACAGAATGAAGCAGATTTGGTTGGTGAACTTCCGAGACAGTATTGTCCAGCAATGGAGCCTTTGGTAAAGGCACATTATCTGGTTGCTGACGAGTTTGACGAGCATTATCAAGTTGTACAGATGCGAAAAGTACTGAGAAAGCTTGATGATGTTCATCGCGAACCAGGCATAATCCACTATACCATCCTGCCTAGTACAGCATGCAATGCACGGTGCTATTATTGTTATCAGCATGATGTTAAACCAGTATCTATGTCTGATGAAACAGCACAAAAAGTCGTGGACTTTATTAAGCAAAGCTGCAACGGCAGGAAGGTTTGGATCAGATGGTTTGGGGGCGAGCCAACACTTGCGACTCGGCAAATAGACCAAATCTGTGAAGGGCTTCGGAAAGGTTCAGTTGTTTTTTCATCACGAATGACAACCAATGGTTATCTACTAGATGAAAAGCAGATTGAAAGGATGAAAGCCGGCTGGAATCTTGAGCAGGTAATGATTTCCATGGACGGAAGCGAGGAAAACTATAACAGGATTAAGGCATTCGCTGGTGTCCAGGATAATCCTTATCAAAGAGTTTTGCGTAATGTTGGCTTACTACTGGATCAAGGTATTAGTGTGAACATTCGCATGAATTTTGATAAAGACAATTATACGGATTTTTCAAACTTGCTCAAAGACTTTGGTAGATTCAAGAGTTATGGACCACTACTTGAAATTCGTCCTCACCAGATCAATCCTCATTATCCTGATGCAGATTCACGATCCTCACAGCAGTGCGAAGAATGGTATTGTGAAACAATCCCGGAATTGAACAGATTATCACGAGAGATGGGTTTTTTTCACAAGGCTTATTCACTTCCTTGCTTGGAATACAGACTATGTGAAGCTGCGAGAGAAGATGCAGTTGTGATTCGACCTGATGGTTCGTTGGTGAGTTGCCCGGATCATCTTGGTGATGACCAGATAAAGGGGAATGTTGTACAAGGGATTATCGATACGGAAAAAGCGATATCCTGGAAACAGCTAAGTGATTTTGAACGATGCCGTAACTGCCCTCTTTTTCCGGAATGCATCAGTTTCACGAACTGCAAGGGAGCAGGAGGCTGCACCCTCAAGAAAGAAAAGGTTTTGCAATACAAAACTATTGCAGTTAATCTTTTAGGTAAGCATTCGAAACAAACATATTAAAGGAGGAACACAGGAATGTTTATGGAAGAACCGAAGGTGGAATTTGTTTCTATTGAAATGGGAGATGTGGTTACTGAATCGCCCGGATCTTCGATTGCCATTTGCCAGGGTCATGGTGACTCACAGCAAGACTGCTCTGGTGGAGCAATGTACAATTATTGACATTCATATCAGCAGAGCACTTGTCTTCACAAAAAAAATGATTTGACAAGGAGTGTGCATTATGAAACAGATGATTAATGAAAACGATCTTAATCAGGTGGTCGGTGGTACAGTATGTCTGAGTGAAGCCAAGAACAGGATTAGCTTCACAACCCTTGGAGAGGGGTATGCTATTAAATGCGGTTTCAAAGAAGCTCGTTCACTCCTGAGCCAGCTGTTTGCTGCGAATGCGGACATGACTGAAGCTGAATTTGATCAGTACGTTAAGTCTACTTTCCAGGCAAAAGGCTGGATCTGATTTCGCTCAGGTAATTACAGGACTTTGACTGAAAAGGAGAGGGGCATGTGTGAGTTTTCGCCATGCCCCATTCTCCGTTTTCTGGGACTTTGGAAAATACAAATTAGCGGCGTATTTTTCATTGAATGTAATTGCTGATACCGCATCAGCCAGGAGAATTCTATGAAACTGAAATATCGATTTGAAGTTGTTGATGTTGGTGAAGAATTGATTGCAGTACCAGTTGGAGAAGATGCGGAAAAAATACATGGTGTACTCAAATTGAATAAAGCAGGGAAGGAAATTGCTGACTTATTACAAGAGGATACAACAGAAGAACAAATTATTGCTATTCTTTCTAGTAGGTATAACAATGATAAAAATATTATTGAGACTTATGTTCGCAATGCTGTTGAATCCTTTCGTAATGCCAACCTGATAGAGGAATAATAAGGGAATCGAAACGTGAGCCTGATCAAGATAGAAATAGCTGAAAAAGTATTTGAAATCAAAACCATAGCCCCATGTGCAAATCGGATGTGGCATTTGTTTGCTACAGATAAACCAGCGGATTTTCGTATTCAAACGACAATAAAAGACCTTGATCATGAGTGTCTTCTCACATCGGAGCTGGAGAATGGATCATATTCTCACAAATCAGAAATCGAGATTGCAGCCATTCATCGCAAGGTGTGTGAAAAGCTTATTGATTTTAGTACTTTTATGATTCACGGTGCCGCATTTTCCGTGGGTGATAAAGGCATATTGCTATGCGCAAAAAGTGGCACGGGGAAAACAACACATTTGTTTAATTGGTTGGATCATTGTCCTGATGTTAAGGTCATAAACGGAGATAAGCCATTTATTCTTGCTAAGGAAGATCCTATTATATATGGATCGCCATGGGCAGGAAAAGAAAACATGTGTAATAATGCAATATGTCCATTGCGCACAATTGCATTCATGTATCGAGGAGAAGAAAACAAAATAGAGGAGATTTCTTTTTCTGATGCTTTTCCTTTTTTGCTTCAGCATGTTTATCGTTCCAACGATTCTGAAAAAATGCATAGAACCCTTCAAATGCTAAAGAGTTTAAATGGAAAGGTGCATTTTTATCGTTTTCAAAGTAATAATTTTAAAGAAGATTCTTTTAGTAAAGCATATAAAGCATTTGTGGGAGACGAGAAATGAATGTTGTCGAGCCATCTGTTAAGTATTCTAGTTTTGAAGACCTTCTACATACAGATGGCTATTTTGTTTATACAAATGTAGGGTTTTCAATGATGCCACTTCTTAGGCAGCGTAATGATCTGATAGAAATCAGAAAAAAAAATGGACGTTGCAAGAAGTATGATGTAATACTTTATAAGAGGGGAAATAAGTATATTCTTCATCGCGTTTTACGTGTGTTGCCGGAAGGATATATTGTTGCCGGGGATCATAATACATTTATTGAAACGGACGTCACGGATAAAATGATCCTTGGTGTGATGACACGGGTGATTCGAAATGGGAAGTCCATTACACCCGATAATATATGGTATAAGATGTATGTGCATCTATGGTGTGACGCTTATCCCGTGCGGATGCTGATCCTGAAGATTAAGTTCAAAGTGCGAGGATACTGGGGAGCAGTGAAGAGGAGAATTAAGCGGCTGATTGGAAAAGAAAGATAACCTGAATAACAGGATTGTCGCCGGATTATCAAATCCGGCTTTTTCTTTTTGATGACAAGACCCGGAAAACAAGGTATAATCATATGTATACAGTTGCGTATGAGATCTTTCGCTGCGCTTGGGATAACATCACTAGAATGATATATTGGGGAAACATACAGAATGAATACTTTTCAAAAGATAAAGCGTATATTCCATAAGTCAGCGCTTTCTGCTCTTTGGCGCTGGTCTAAGCCTGTGCGAAAGCCATTGCTTTGGATCTGTGTGATCAGTCTGCTTTCCACGCTGGGGTCTCTCGGGATCCCACTGGTGACCAAGAGCCTGATCGACGGGGCGACGTCTTCGGATTCCACTGCCCTGTGGACGTTCGGGATTTTACTTGTGGTGCTGTTTGCATTGAATCGTCTGTTTGCGATTGCCAATGCCCATATCCGGAATGTGGCTTCCGCGGAGTTCCAGCGGGAGATCCAGGGGATGGTCACGGACGCCATCCTGGGGAAGGAATATTCGTACATAAAAGGGTATCACAGCGGGGAACTGACGAACCGGGTGTTCTCGGATGTTTCCGTGGTGAAGAATGGGATATTGACCATTATTCCGAATGTGCTGAAGATGTTCGTATCCTTTGTTGGAGCTTCGGTGATCCTGATCACCATGGACTGGCGGTTCCTGCCGGTGATCCTGGTGGTTTGCCTGCTTGGCCTGGTGATCTCAGTGCTGTTCCGCAATCCCATGAAACGGCGGCATAAGCGGATGCAGGAGGCGGAGGACGCACTGCACGCGTCCACCCAGGAAACCCTGGAGAATATCCGGATTGTAAAGGCCAGTGTCAGCGAAGAACGGGCGATCTCCAGCATGGATGAGCGGCGGGAACGGCTTTCCGAGGAACAGATCCGGAACGGGCGGCTGTCGAACATCATGAACCAGGGAATGGGAGCAATCTTCGATATTTCCTGGCTGGTGTGTCACCTGTGGGGCTGCGTGCGGATCTTCCAGGGATCATTTACGTACGGTTCCCTGGCCGCCCTGATCCAGCTGGTGAACCGGATTCAGGGCCCCATCGCCAGTGCGGTAGGCCTGGTCAGCCAGCTGTACGCTGTGGTGGCTTCAGCCGAACGGCTCCAGGATGTCGTTGGCCTGCCGGACGAGGAGACCGGGACGGAACTTCCGGACTTCGATGAGATCCGGCTGCATAAGGTGACCTTCCAGTATGAAGAGAGCCGGGAAGATGTGCTTTCGGATTTGAATGCTGTGATCCGGAAGGGCGACTTCGTGGCACTGACGGGGATTTCCGGTGGAGGAAAGACTTCGCTGTTCCAGCTGCTGCTGGGAATTTACAAGCCTACCGGCGGATCGGTACAGTTTATCCTGAACGGAAAAACCTACCTGGCGGCGAAGGGGACACGTGGTTTGTTTGCGTATGTGCCGCAGGGGAATACGCTGATGTCCGGATCCCTGCGGGAGAATATCTGCATGTTCACGGATCATCCGACAGAAGAAGGTCTGGAATCCGCTATCCGGGCGGCCTGCCTGGAGGACCTGGTGGGTGAGATCGGATTGGATGCGAAGCTCGGAGAACGGGGGATTGGCTTGTCAGAAGGACAGGCGCAGCGTGTGGCGATTGCGCGCGCTTTGCTGTCTGACGCGCCGATCCTGCTGCTGGATGAGGCGACAAGTGCGCTGGATGAGCAGACGGAAGCGAAGCTGCTGGAGAATATCGACGCCATGCGGGACAAGACCGTGATCATTGTTACCCACAGGCGGGCGGCGCTGGCGATCTGCGATTACCAGCTGTATATTGAGAACGGTAGGATGACCCGTGTGGAAGGGGCAAATGTGTCGATATGAAAAGAAAACTCTTTTTGCTTTTACTGGCCGGGTTTCTGTTCCTGGCCGGAACTGCTGCTGCCGAACTGAGCACCAACCTGCAGCTGCGGACGGAGACGGATCCCCGGTCGAAACGGATCATGAGCCAGACGTATGTGGACATTGCCGGGAATGCCATCGTTGCAGATGACAAGGGGTACGCGACGGAACGCTTTTCCTACACGGACGACGGGAAAGTGGCCTCAGTGGAATACCTGGATATTGCCGGGAATTCTGTCAACTGCCTGGACGGATACGCGCAGGTGCGGTATGCCTACCGGGCGGGGCTGAAGATGCGGACGGAATACCTGGACGCGGAGGGAAAGCCGGCTTTGGGGCCGGAGGGGTACGCACGCCAGGAGAGCCATATTGAGAACGGGAAATACCAGAATACCTGGGAATACGATACGGAAGGAAATCCGGTGAACCTTCACCATATCTGGGAATATGCAGACAAGGATCGGCCCGGGCTCCTGACCGGGGAAGGCTGGTATGATGCGGAAGGGAATCCGGCCATCGGGCCGGATGGATATGCCCGGGCGGAATACCGGTACAGGAAGACCCTGCTGCTGTTTACCGGATACTTCGGGGTGGACGGGGAACCGGTCAACAATCCCGGGACGGGATATGCCACCCTGGAATATACGCTGGAGTTTAATCGCTATAAAGAACTGAATTATTACAATGCCGCCGGGGAAGTGGTGGCGGGTCCGGATGGATATGCCCGGTGTGTGTTTACGTATATCAATGACGACCCGAACGTCCGCCGGCAGATGTTCTACAACGCGGACGGAAGCCTGTTCTTTACGGAAAAGGGATACTGCGGGATCCAGCGGAGTTATAAGACAAACGGAAAGATCACCGATGAAAGCTATTTCATTGGGGAAAACGAACGCGGCTTCAGCTCGGACGGATACAGCCGGGTGACCAAACAGTATACCGGGAACGGCCAGGTGGGCGTCCAGTGCTATTACGATGATCAGGACCGCCTGATGATTCCGGAAAACGCCGGGTATGCCATGGTCCGGAACAGATATGACGGATCACGGCTGATCCGGACGGAGTACTACGGGACGGAAGAGGAACCCGTCATCGGTCCGGAAGGCTTTTTCGCTGTGCAGAACTGGTTTGACGGAAAGAAACAGTTGAAGGCGGAATACTATGACCTGGACGGGAAAACACTGATTGATTGCAATAAAGGATATGCGCGCGTTGAATACGAGCAGGATGAAAACAACAAGGTTTTGTCTGAACGGTATTTCGACGCGGAAGGAAACCGGACGGTGCTCCCGGACAGCAACGCGGATGAGACCCGGTATGAATGGACCGGGAACAACAGGACGCTGGAAAGCTACTGGGCCGGAGAAGAACCCGCTGTCCATGATAAGGGATATTCCGCCGTACGGTATGACTATACAAGCGGGAATAAGATCAGCACGCAGACATACATGGACGCGGATGGCAGGCCTGTTCTCACTGCGGACGGATACGCCCGCCTGGAGAACCAGTACAACAGCCAGGGAAAGGTCATGGCGACCCTGTATTACGGCGCGGACGGACACCTGGTAAACGCACCGGGAAAAGAATACGCGTATATGCGTACGATTTCCCTGAAGGACAGGGATTTTCTGGGGGAGGAGACGGAGGAACCGGAACAGACCAAAGAGCCTGAGGGCGAGGACGGGGAGGAAACGGAAGACCGTCCGGAAGGGGATCCGGAAAGCGTTCCCGGCGAAGCCGCGGTAGCACAGGCGGATGACAACCGGGAAGATACCCTGTATATCGAATACTACGGCACGGATAACCGCCTGATGAACCTTGCCGCCGGGTATGCGCGCATTGTCCGGCAGGTGGACGGGAACGGCAAAACGACCGGGGAAGCCTACTATGACGCGGAAGGCCGGAAGACCGTACTGGAAAGCGGCTACCACGCGTTTAAACAGATGATCGGGGAGAACGGGCTTCCGTCCGTGATTGTCTATTATGATCCGGAAGGAAAACCGGTGACGACCTCCAGGGGATATGCGGCGCTGTCCCGGCAGTATGATGACGCGGGCCGGATGATTCTCGAAGAGTATTTCGATGAGAACGGCGGGCGGATGCTGCTGCCGGATGGATATCATTTCTATACACAGGTTTACGGGGAAGACGGTTTTGTTGCTTCGCTGGCGTATTTTGGACTGAACGGAGAGCCGGTCGTCAATACCCGGACGGGATATCACCGGGTGGACAGGACCTGGCTGGACAAGAATCACGTGACCAGCGAATCGTGGTTTGATGTGGAGGGGAAACCGGTAACCACCGGGGACACCTATGTCCGGATTGAAAGGGAGTTCGATGAACGGGGTAACGTTGCTGTTCTGCGGACGTACGGAGCAGATGGAAAGCCGATCGCCCGGAAGGACGGGTACGATGAGCTCCGGCAGGCATTCAATGAACAAAATAAGCCTAGCAGGATTGAATACTATCTCGGAGGAAAGCCGTTTGTCCTTGCGGGAGGATATGCTGCGCTGGAACGGGAATACGATGAAGCAGGCCGCGTTGTGGTGGAACGGTATTATGACGAAAACGGCGGGCGGATGCTGCTGCCGGACGGATACCATTCCTTTACACGGGTATATGGAGAAGACGGTTTCGTCGCTTCCCAGGCGTACTTCGGACTGAACGGGGAACCGGTGATCAATACCAGCACAAAATATCACCGGATCGACCGGACCTGGCTGGACGGCAACCACGCGACCGGCGAAGCGTGGTTCGGTACGTCCGGGGAACCGGTAACCACCGGGGATACGTATGTCCGGGTGGAACGGGAGTTCGACGAACGGGGGAATACTGCGGTCCTGCGGACCTTTGGTCCGGACGGACAGCCGGTTGCCCGGAAAGACGGGTATGATGAGCTCCGGCAGGAGTTCAATGAACAGAACAAGCCGTGTCGGATTGAGTATTACCTGGACGGCAGGCCGTTCGTCCTGGCCGGCGGGTACGCGGCGCTGGAACGAGAATATGACGAGGCAGGCCGCGTCGTTGCTGAAAGGTACTACGATGAAAACAGCGCGAAGACGCTGGTGCCGAACGGGTATCATTCCTTTACGCAGGTCTATGGGGAAGACGGTTTCGTTGCGTCGCTGGCGTATTTCGGGCTGGACGGGGAACCGGTGATTAATACGAACGCGAAGTATCACCGGATTGACCGGACCTGGCTGGACAAGAACCACGCGACCAGCGAAGCCTGGTTCGACGAGCACGATGAACCCATGACGCTTGGGGATACGTATGTCCGGGTGGAACGGGAATTTGACGAACGGGGCAATATTGCGGTGCTGCGGACGTTCGGGCCGGACGGTCAGCCAATCGCCCGGAAGGACGGATATGACGAGCTCCGGCAGGAATACAACGACCAGAACAAGCCGTGCCGGATGGAGTATTACCTGGATGGTGCGCCGTTTGTTCTGGCTGGCGGGTACGCTGCGCTGGAACGGGAATACGATGAAGCAGGCCGCGTTGTGGTGGAACGGTATTATGACGAAAACGGCGAAAAGATGTTGCGGCCGGACGGGTACCATTCCTTTACGCAGGTTTACGGAGAGGACGGCCTGGTCGCGTCCCTGGCGTATTTCGGACTGGACGGGGAACCGGTGATCAATATCAAGGCGAAGTACCATCGGATTGACCGGACCTGGCTGGACAAAAACCATGCGACCAGTGAAGCCTGGTTTGACGCGGAAGGAAACCCGATGACGCTTGGGGACACGTATGTCCGGATTGAACGGGAATTTGACGAGCGCGGCAATGCGACTGTGCTGCGGACATTCGGTGCGGACGGACAGCCGATCGCCCGGAAGGACGGATACGACGAGCTCCGGCAGGTATTTAACGAGCAGAATAAGCCGTGCCGGATTGAGTATTATCTGGACGGTAAACCGTTCGTCCTGGCTACCGGATATGCTGCGCTGGAGTGGGAATATGATGAAGCCGGAAACGTGATCTGGGAGAAATATTTCGACGCGGACGGGAATGCGACCGCGAATAAAAATGGCTACGGAGAGGTCCGCCGGGAATTCAATGAACTGAAGCAGGCAGTGTATGAAGCCTGGTTTGATCCGGACGGTCGGCCGATGACCGTGAGCGGGGATGAATATTTTGCAGTCCGGCGGGAGTATGACGAAAACGGAAAAGCCGCGGTATTGCGGTATCTGAATGAAACCGGGCGGCCGATGCCCTGCAAAGGCGGGTATGAAATCCTGAAACGGGAATTTGACGAAGCCGGGAATGTGATCCGTGAGAAGTATTACGACAAGGAAGACAACCCGACGGTCAATGTGAACGGCTACGGGGAGATCCGGCGGGAATTCAACGAAAAGAAGCAGGCGGTCTATGAAGCCTGGTTCGACGCGGACGGACTGCCGATGCCCAAAGAGGGAGATGTGTACTTCGCCATCCGTCGGGAATTCGATGGGAACGGGAAGATCACCGTGCAGCGGTTCCTGGACTGCTACGGCCACCTGACGACCTGCAAGGCGGGATACGCGGTCCTCGAGCGGGAATACGATGAAGCCGGGCACGTGGTTCTGGAGCGGTATTACGACGCGGACGAAAAGAAGATGCTGATGCCGGACGGATACAACGGCTTTACGCAGGTATACGGGGAAGACGGCCTTGTAGCCTCCCTGGCTTATTTCGGGGTGGACGGGGAGCCGGTGATTAACACAAAGGCAAAGTATTGCCGGATCGACCGGACCTGGCTGGACAGGAACCATGCCAGCAGCGAAGCCTGGTTTGATACGGAAGGGAATCCGATGACGCTGGGCGATACGTATGTCCGGATTGAACGGGAGTTTGACGAGGCCGGAAATGTGATTTGGCAGAAATACTACGGCGCGGACGGGAATCCGGTGGCCAATGCGAACGGGTACGGAGAGATCCGGCGGGAGTTTGATGACAAGAAGCAGGCGGTCTACGAAGCCTGGTTTGATGCGGACGGCCAGCCCATGTGCGTGAAGGGAGATGTCTATTACGCGGTCCGGAAGGAGTATGATGAGAACGGCCTGGCGAATGTGCTGAAATTCCTGGACGCGGACGGACAGCCGATGGCCTGCAAAGCCGGGTATGAGATGGTATGGCGGCGGTTCAATGATGAGAAAAAGGTCATCTATGAGAGCTACATGCAGAGCGACGGGACCCCGATGGTGAACACAAAGGGTGTTTACCAGACAACGTACGACTATGATGAGAACGGCAAGGTGATCCGGGAACAGTACTTTGACGAAAACGGACAGCCGATGGCCTGTAAGGACGGATATCTCGTGATTGAGCGGGAGTACGGCAGCGACGGGAAGACGGTGCATGAGACGAAGACCTTCCCGGAGGGAGAACCGACGGAAGTGCCTTCAGAAACGGAGAATGGAGAAGAACCTGCGGCCTGACTTGAAACAGCTTTGTGGATTTTGTTGTAAGAAACGGAGCGAAGACCATTGCGTAAATTCAGGAACCTGGTGATCGGCGGGATCGGGACCAAGATTTTCAATCTGATCATCATCACGCTGGCGGTGGTTGCCATTGCCGTGGTGGGGATCGCGATGTACCAGCGGAACCTGCTGACCTCGCTGACGACGGAAACAAGCCTGAAGCAGCAGGAGAAGGCATCCGGGATCATCTCCGAAACGATGGGCACCGTGGCACGGACCAGCATGGAACGGAACACGGAGATGGAAGCACAGATCACGGACGAAATGTTCCGGGATATCTCCGCGCGGGTCCGGATGGTCGCCGATTACGCAACGAAGGTGCTGGCGGATCCGGAAGGCTTTCCTGCGGTTGCTTTTTCAGGGCCGGACGCCGCCCTCGACGGGCAGCTGACGGCACAGATCATCTGGGCGGACGGGATCAATCCTTCGGATCCTGTGATTGCGGAGCGGGCCGGGCTGGTGTCCAACCTGTCCGGAATGATGATCTCCCTGTGCGAGGCGACAGGCAGCGACAATATCTATGTCGGAATGCCGGAAGGGTTCTTCCTGTCGGTGAACCGGACGTCCTCCCAGTGGCTGGAAGAGGACGGATCGGTGAAAAAGTATGACGCGCGGGAACGGTTCTGGTATAAACAGGCGATGGAGGCCGGCGGGCTGGTGTTCTCCGACCTGGAGGTGGACGCGAACACCGGGGAGCTGAGCGTGGTGTGCGCGATGCCGGTGTATGCGCCGGACGGATCGCTGGCTGCGGTGGTGGGTTCCGACCTGTTCCTGCATGCCATGGAGGAACAGGTCCGGGGATTCGTTTCCGACGGCGGGTATGTATGGATCGTGAACAATGAGGGGCATGTGATCTATTCCCCAAATGAGGACCTGCTGGCACTCAATGAGAGCGCCTCCGCACCGGACCTGCGGGAATCGGAGAACGCGGAGCTGGCTGCCCTAGTGCGCAGCGCCATGGCGGACGGGACGGCGGTGTCTGTCGTGAATGTGAACGGGAATGACTTTTATATGAAGGGCGTTCCCATCGGGACGGTGGGATGGACGATGTTCTCCGCCTTCCCCAAGGCCACCGTGGACCGGGTGGAGGGGACGCTGCTCGAGAGCTATGAACAGATTACGGAGGACGCCCGGGGGATCTACCGTCAGAAGAATAAGGAGAGCACCATTTCCTCCATTATCCTGATGCTCCTGCTGACGGCCGCTGCTGCGGCCGTGGCCGTAGTGCTGGGGAAGAAGATCACGAAACCGCTGAATACGATTACGGAGCGGATCACGGAACTGAAGGGTGAGGATCTGGAGTTTAAGATGGAGGACACCTACCGCACCGGGGATGAGATCCAGGTGCTGGCGGAATCCTTTGCGGACCTAAGTCATAAGACGTTGGATTATGTGGAACAGGTGAAGACGGCTACGGCGGAGAAGGAACGGATCTCTACGGAACTGCACATGGCGAACCGCATCCAGGAGGCAATGCTGCCGCATATCTTCCCGCCGTTCCCGGACCGGAAGGAATTCGATATCTACGCCACAATGGACCCGGCACGGGACGTGGGCGGCGACTTTTACGACTTCTTCCTGGTGGATCCGGACCACCTGTGCGTGGTCATGGCGGACGTGAGCGGGAAGGGGATTCCCGCGGCACTCTTCATGATGATTTCCAAGACGATCCTGCAGAACTGCGCCATGCTGGGCCAGTCGGCCGGGGCGGTGCTGGAGAAGACAAATGAGGCCCTGTGCGCCAACAACCAGGCGGAGATGTTCGTGACGGTCTGGGTGGGCATCCTGGAGATTTCCACCGGGAAGATAACCTGCGCGAACGCGGGCCACGAGTATCCGGTGATGTACACGAAGGAGGACACCGGGGAGTTTGAACTCATCAAGGACCGGCACGGATTCGTGATCGGTGGCATGGAATGCACGAAGTATAAGGAATACGAGCTGCAGATGAAGCCGGGGGACAAGCTGTTCGTGTACACGGACGGCCTGCCGGAGGCAACGGACGCGGACGGACAGATGTTTACCACGGAGAAGATGGTGGAGACGCTGAACACCGTGGCGCAGGGATCGCCGAAGGAAGTGCTCCGGACAGTGAAGGATGCGGTGAACGCCTTCGTCGGGGACGCGGAGCAGTTCGACGACCTGACGATGCTGTGCCTGGAATACCGGGGAACGGAAGGCAAAGGGAACGAATAAGGGAAAAAGAACGGGTCTGATCAGGGAGGAACGTTTGTTCCTCCCTTTTTGTTTTTGGCAAAGTTACACAAAAACCCGTTTTTGGTTACATGGGTCCGCTCTCGTGTGACCGTTTTGGGGGCGTGTAACTTACTGAAGCGCCGGAAGCGTTGAAAAATAAGGGATTGATGATTTTTTCTTTTTGGTTGACAACCCCCTGTATACATTGTAAACTACAGAAAGTTACATGAACTTTCAGCCGAAAAGTTACGTAACCGGAGGAAGGCATGAGAGAGACCAACTTCGCGATGATCCGGGAACAGCTGGACGAGACCGGCCGGGCGTATGTCCGCGTGACAGGTACGGGCATGATGCCGCTGCTGCGTCCCGGGCGGGACCGGGTGATCGTGGACCGTACGCATTACATCCGCAGGGGGGACATCGTCCTTTTTGACCGGAAGGACGGACGGTACGGCCTGCGCCGCGTGATGCGGACGGGGAAGGACGGGCTTTCCGTGGTCGGGGACAACCGGTGGCACATGGTGAAGGTGTCCGATGACCGGGTCCTGGGCAAGGTTTCCCGGATCCAGCGGGAAGGCAGGGTCCTCTCCCGGCGGAAGTGGTGGCTGAAGGCGTATACCTTCCTGGCCACCTGGCTGGCGTATCCCAGGGTCTTCCTGGGCCACGTGACCGGGTATCCGAAGGACTTCCGAGGGAACGAGGCCGCGGAAGAGAAGTGGGCATAATCGGCAGGATTGCCTGCTGCACTTGTGTACAGAAGCGGGAAGCGCTTATCCGATGTGAGTGTCTGTAATTCAAGAAAGGAAATGAAATCTGGAGACTTCTGACAGTAAAGGGGCAAGACTCAGCCAGTGAAGTCTTGCTTTTTTTTCAGCAGATTTTGGAATTGCATTCAGAATAAGAAAATGAAAAACACAGAAACGCATAACCGCTTATTTTCATATTTCATATTTGTCTTCAAATGGGTCAAGGACAATACAGGTATTGTCCTTGCGAGCCTTGGTTTTAATGAACCTTCGCCCTTATACAAAACAAGAATATAGTTTTCAAGTGATGTTGTCAATGTGTCAGGAAATCTTACACTACCTTTTATTTCTTGCAATCGCTTGCCTGATAAGGGATAATACCATCAGGTAATGTGTATGAGTAACAGTGTGAAATTCATCAAACATGACAGAACAATGCCTACAGATAATTGGTATAAAATCAGCTATTTTCTATCTGTGGGGGATGAAAAAGAAGCAGCTAAGATTATTGATTACCGTCTGGGGAATGCCGGCCATATGCAACAACGAGCTTTGTTGCTCTATATGGATTCATTCACGGATAAAAAGCTTCTGTTTGATTTGATTCTTAGTGTTTATACGAATGATGGTTATGATTTCCCAAAGAAAATCATTCGAAAAGCAAAACAGCTTGCCAGAGACATACCGGAAAATGAGAGACTTTACGGTTTACCAAGTAAAGAGCGATTTATACGAGTATGGCGTGGAACCACAGTAAAAAAACCAGACGCTGTTTCATTATTACGCACTTCAATATCTTGGACAGCAGATAAGTCAGTTGCTATTTTCTTCGCAAGTCGTTGTTGTGGAGTCGTATGGGAAGGCATCATTGATCGAAAAAAGATTATTGCCTTCTGTCAAGACCGGAATGAAAGTGAAGTTCTTCAGCACATGAATGTTAGGGATGTTCACATGATAGAAATTTCCACAGAGGAAAAGGAACAAGCATTACTGGAGCACAAACGCTCATATGAAGCTACTTTGGAGCGTATCAGAATGCAGTGTTCGAAAAACCTTTAATAATGTTTACGTTTTCATCAGGGAAGGAGGTGAACTGTATGGGGAAATATACTGATGATGATATTCGAAGCATGAAAAAGATCACAGCACAAGTTGCTGCCAATTACCTGGGGATTTCTCCAATGGCTGTAACTATTGGAATGAGAAACGCACTCTTACCGATTGGCTTTGCAATACATAACGAAGAGAAAGATCGTGGTCCTTATTCCCAAAGCTGGACATATGTAATAGTCCCGGAAAGGTTGATTGCTTATAATCATGGAAAAATCAATGAGATCCAGATAAAGAATATTGAGGACAGCATCACAAAGATCGTTGACAGTTTCGAAGAAATGAAACAGGACCTGCTTTTTCTATTAAAAGAAAACGAAGAATAGGAGGTTTCGACATCTTCGATTCTTTGATACAAAACTATAAATTACCTCAAGCCAATTCAGATCTGATCAGAAAGGAGGAGGAAGAAGTGGCAGGATTTTCTATTGACCGGAAAGCTTTGTATGATGAAATCTGGGCTTCATCTGTGACGAAGGTTGCTGAAAAACATGAAATCTCATATAGCAGACTACTTTCCGCATGCAAAGAAAACAATATTCCAATTCCACCATCTGGGTACAATACAAAGCGTGAGTTTGGAAAGCCCGTTCAACCGATTCCTCTTCCGGGATCTGAGAATGTTATCATAGTAATAGAAGCTCCGCCCGAGAAGAAAAAAGATAAGCAAGAACAAATTGCACCTATCTCTGTAGAAGAACTTGCTGAAGAACCCATCGATACTGTGGATAATAATGAAGATGCTCTAGCAGATGAAGAAACTGAAGACAATAAAGTGCCCTTACAGCGTTATGTTGATCAGCAACAGGCATACCGCGAAGAGCTATATCAAAAAGTCTGGGAAAGACCCGTTTCTGAAGTCGCAAAAGATTACTCGATATCAGATAATGCATTAAGAAAGCGTTGCATAAATCTGAATATCCCATTGCCTGAAAGAGGTTACTGGGCAAAACTAAAAGCCGGAAAAACAGTGTATAAGGAAAAGCTACCCAAATTAACCACCAATTTTCCAAAACCCCATACAGGCGAAAAACGTAAACTCCATATTGAAACGGATGCGCTGTCTTTCATGGAGAAAAAGGGAAGATTGGAGCTCTTTGAATTGGCATCTATTCTGAGAGTTGGAGGCGTAAGCTCAAAAATGCTGGACGCCGCACAGAAAATGGCAGATGACTTCAAGGAATGGCACAAGCCTATCAGAGATACATATTCTCCAGGAGGATATTGGATTCCAGGCAGGAGAACTATGTCTGAACCGCCTTTCCTTGCAAATGATATTTCTACAAAGACTGCTTCCCGGGTTTTTCATATACTTGATGCTATAGAAAGGGCACTGAAACCTTATCTTGGTTCGTTAACATATCAATACACCCTCAATTCAAATAAACAATACGTATTTTCTGTTAATGGTGAGAAAATACCCTTTTCAATTTCTGAGGGGAAAGACAAGATCATTCACGAGATAACTCAAGCCGAACGATTGGAACAAATAAAATATGAAGAGGCACGGAGCAAAGGGCATTATGCTAGCAAACCAAACATTCCCAAATATGAGTATCCATGGAATGGAAAGCTGAAAATGTCCGTGGCTGGGATATATGATTTTGCAGATTGTAAAGCGTATGTCCTGGAGGATCGAATTGGTGAAATCCTTATCGCCTTTTTTGAAGCATCTTATTCTGCCAGGCTAAGACGTCTGCAAGAAGAAGAAAAGCGAAGAAAGGAACATGAAGAGTACCTGCGAAGAGAACGTATTAAAGAGCTGTACAACAACGAAGTTGATAAGACGAATGCTCTTCTTAATAAAACAGCCGATTTTGAAATTGCTTGCAGAATACGCAGATACATTGACGCTATCAAAAGAGATCCCAATAATCCAGATAACAATCCTGACTGGATCGATTGGGCCAGTAAGAAAGCTGATTGGATTGATCCAACAGTGGCAAGAGAAGATGAATTCTTTGGCAAGCGAAAGCATGGCCTGGATGTTGATCAGAAAAGGTTGGAAAAACGTTGGCGTTGACTTCTATTTCCCGAATACAAATAATTATTGTTTTTGGGAAATAGAAATCGCTTCAATCAAATTCCGTAATTTTGAAATATAGCGGAAATTGATTAAAATGTCATAAGCAGGAGCAATAACACACAAAAGTTATAGGCTACCATTTAAGAACTGCAATGGTTCACAAACACCATATGCAAGCACAATATTGCATTATAATTGATAAAATAGAATAAAAAGATCAAATATGATGATAATAATGTTGACAATGGACGGTATTGTTGCTAAACTTTATTTGCTTTCCGATTATCGAATTAGGAGGTAATCATTCATGCTGATTCAGTTCCTTGCAGAAAATTACGCTTCAATAAAAAATCAATGCATATTAAGCATGGAACCCTCTGTTGACAATGAACATCAAGAAAACATTAATTGCGATGGGGATAATACTGCGTTAAATCTTGCGGCAATTTATGGTGCAAATGCTTCTGGAAAATCATGTTTGTTTCGAGCAATTACCTGTGGTATTAATATAGTCCGATCATCTAATGCTAGACAAGTTAATGATAGATTGCCTGTTATTCCTTTCCTTTTTGATGAAGAATCAATACAACAGCCTACTCATTTGGAATATACATTTATTGCTCCTGATCACAGGAAATATATTTATGGTTTTTTCGCCAATCAAACCAGAGTAACTGAAGAATATTTATACTGCTACTATTCTGCCAAGAAGTCTATGATATTTGAAAGAAAAGAAGAAACATATCGCTATTCGCGGAAATTTAAATCAGAGCTGCAACCACACGAAAAGATGAATACTCCCAATAAGTTATTTTTAGCTACCGCGACCGCATGGAATTCAGTTTCAACTTTGTCTGCTTTTAAGTGGTTTTCTGAAAGGATCGATACTTTCACTAATGACGAAAACATGATTAGTCATGTTCTTGAAAAATATGGAACTGAAACAAAGGCATACTCAGATTTTACACGGAAAATTCTGCAACAAGCCGACATTAATATCAGTGATATTTTTATTGAAGCTAAAAAAGGAAATACGTCTGGGAAAATAATAGATGGTCTTATTGTGAATGGTCAATTGATTCAGCCTGAAGAATCATATGAATTAACAATCCAGACAGGTCATAGGATCAAGAGCGTAGATAATCAAGAAAAAAACTATTTGCTTCCTCTTGAAGCAGAATCCTTGGGTACCAAGCAATTATTCTACCTAGCCCCCTTATTCAAGGATTCTCTTGAAAATGGAAAAACACTGGTTATAGATGAAATTGATCGCAGCATGCATCCTTTCATAGTAAAATACCTGATAAATATGTTCAGAAATACAAGTGTAAACCAACATAATGCCCAGTTGATTTTCACCACGCATGCCACAACTCTTTTATCTCTAAGCACCTTTAGAAGAGACCAAATATGGTTTACTGAAAAAGATGCAGAAAAAGGGGTCACTGATCTTTATGCTTTGGATGAATATTCTGTAAAGAAAGCGGAGAATATCGAAAAAGGGTATCTGGTCGGACGATACGGAGCGATTCCTTATCTTCAAACGGAGGAAATTGTCTAATGGCCAGAAGATTTGATACAAGGAAGCGGAATAATATCCATCGAAAAACAAACCCTGTTATTCTTCTTATTGCTGAAGGCACAAATGAAACCGAATCAAGATACTTTAGTTCATTTCAACACCAGCATGCAGGATATACTATCATAGTTCTTAAAACAGGACACAAAACAGATCCAGAGGGTATGCTAAAGAAACTAGAGGATTATTGGGTCGAAAAAAACCTGGATGCTGAACGTGGAGACAAAGCGTTTGTTGTTGTGGATCTAGATTGTAGTAAAGCAAAAGCGCAATTAATTGATCGGTTATCAAAGATAAGCAGAGTTGGTGAATTTATTGTATCAAATCCATGTTTTGAAGTCTGGTTTTTACTTCACTTTCGATATTCAACAAAATCATTCTTATCATCCAGCGAAGCGATCAGTGAACTAAAAAAGTATATTCCGGACTACCAGAAAAATAGTGATGTGGCTGGCATAATAAAACCCAATTTGTCACAAGCAGTACTCAATGCTCAGCGTTTAGTAGCATATCACTGTGAAAATTCGAATAAATGGCCTTCCAATGATTGCAACCCGCGAACAGACGTATCAGAAGTCATCTTGGCAATAGAGAAACGAAGGGGGCCTGAAGGACACTCTGTATTTTCCAGCTAAAGATTCCGATACAGTAAAGAGATAGGGGGCATAAGGATGAATGAAGAATAGATCAAAACACTATGCAAGTTTTTGATTAATACCGGCAATCGCAATTTTACAGAAACTGAGAAAGAGCTTATAAAACAAGCGGTTGATCAATCACATAACTGACATGAATTGTTATTAACTATGATGATCACTGCCAATTACCAAAGGTAACTTTTCAAAGGAGGAGACCTTTTCATGAATGAAAAATCACCAATCAAGATTCACAGAATTACCCATGTTGGCGAAATTAATGACAATTTCGTTAATGCCATTATGAGTATTATCAATGAATTACCTCCAGATATCAACGTAATTGATCTTCACATCAGTAGTAGCGGTGGTGATACGAGAGCAGGTATAACAGCATATAATTTTTTGAAGACGCTTCCATATGCATTGATGACTCGCAATATAGGTAACGTTGATTCAGCCGCAATATTACCATTTCTAGCTGGTCAATTACGAACCGCTGAAGAAGTTTCAAGATTCACTTTTCATCCGGCTACTATTTCTTGCGTTCCTGCAATGAATTTTGTTCAACTCGATGAAAAGATGCGCTTACTAAATAACGACATTGATGAATATGCTGCAATTGTATCAAAAGAAGCCCCGGCTTTTGCAAAAGAACATAACATTGCTGTCATTCTGCGTGGCGGAACAGTTATTCTTGATAAACATGAAGATTATTATCGTACCGGTTTATTAACCCCGCCAGGAAAAGAAATTGTTGTTAATCTCAATGATCCACCTACAGGAGCTTGATTTCCTCACATGGCGCAGGTTGTTCATGGAAAGATAGCATTATCATCAGAGGGCCAATATTAAGTGGTTGTGAACGGTTCTCTGGAGCCAAAAATCACCTTATGTCTTGTGGAAGAAAACCTTTTTTGCATGAGAATATACTATATCTTGTGGTTTCGCTGCAAATATACTACATAGTGAGAACGAATCGTTTACAATCTGTTTAGGAGTAACTGCCGGACCGGTTTTTTCTTGAACCGGAGCGGGTTTTCTTCTATAATCCAGACAGGAAGAGAATTCAACAGAAAGAACGGCGGGGCAGGATATGGGCAGGACGATCATCATCGGGGATATCCACGGGTGCAACGGGGAGTTCTGCGCCCTCCTGGACCAGGTTTCGGTCGGGGAGGAAGACCGCCTCATCCTGCTGGGGGACCTGTTTGACCGGGGGAGCGAATCCCGGGAGGTGTTCCGGACGGTCCGGGGGCTGGCGGAAGACCTGGGCGACCGCTTTGTGCTGCTGCGGGGAAACCACGAGGACTACCTGCTGGCGGAGAAGCTGACCTTCCGGCAGCGGATGATCTGGGACCGGGTCGGCCGGGGAGCGACGGTGGAATCCTTCCGGCGGTACGGGGAACGGATGGAGGACGCGGCGCCGTGGATCCGGGAGCACTGCCGGATGTTCTTCCGGGAGGACGGGATCCAGTGCGTCCACGCAGGGCTCCTGGTGGATCCTATCGAGGCGAACGATACCTATACCCTGATCCATGACCATGGGATCGCGGAGCGGAACTGCTATGCGGGTCCGCTGACCGTTGTGGGGCATATCGCGCTGGAGTCGCCGACCTGGTTTGCCGGGGATGAGCAGACGACGGAGGAACTGGCCTATTTCGAATGGAACCCGCTGCCCACCCGGGGCGTGATCTGTATTGATACGGGCTCGGGCAAGGGCGGCTGGCTGACCGCGATGATCGTGGAGGACGGCGGGAACGGCCGGCGGTTCCGGCTGGAGCGCGCGTCCGGGCCGGAAAGAGCGTAAGGACCGGAATTCATGGACAACCGCAGGATTGCGTGGTAAAATATGCTAAATGGAACCGGGAAAGGTGATCCGGAGATTCTTCCCGCGGAATCATTCCGGAAAATGCTGCCATCCTCCCGGGCGAAACGTATAAAGTTATGGAAACCCAGTACGGCGGGAAAGGAGGGGGTTTATGGACAAAAGACTCAGAAATCTGTTTGACTTCCAGAAATTTGAACAGAATGCAGAACTGCAAAGCGTCATTGACCGTGTGCACGCACGCTATTCGGCGCGGATGCTGAGTGATGACGAGGCTGACCAGGTGTTTGCAGCGGGATCACCTGATATGGCTTATCTGCGGAAGGATCCGCAGAAAGACGATCCCAAATGAGCGAACTGAACTGGGACAGTATTTACCAGGAGTACAGCGGCAAGGTGATGGGATACATCTCCGCCCGGGTGCAGCGCCGGGCTGACGCGGAAGATCTGTGCTCCGAGGTATTTGAAAAGGTATTCCGGAAGATGGAGGGCTATGACCAGGAAAAGGCTTCGGTCGGTACCTGGATCTATACCATCACGCGGAATACGGTGATCGACTATTTCAGGAAGAACCGCCCCACTGCGGAGCTTGACGAGAACATCGCCAGCGACGGGGAGGTGGACGACTCCCTCCTGAACAATGAGACGCTTTCCGAGCTCGCGCAGGCGCTGAAAAAGCTGCCGCAGGAGCTGCAGGACATCGTGGTGCTGATGTACCACGACGGCATTCCGATGACGGAAGTCGCAAAGATGATGCACCTGAGCTACGGTGCCGTAAAGCTGCGGCACCAGAAGGCCCTGAACATGATGCGGCTGAGCATGGGTGTAGGCAGGGACTAAGATCCCCAAACCAGGGGCTCCATCCGGAGCCCCTGGTTTTTTGCCGAACGGAGGGACGGTGCCGAACGGAGGGACGGTTCTTGCGTTCGGGAGAAATAACCTCCTCTATTTTCCCAACCCTGTCCTGTTTCCTTCCTGTTTCCGGGAGTATGCTGAGGATGTCAGGAACAACAGATCATGGAAAGGAGGAAGGAGTATGACGGATTCGGTTCGCTGCGATCCAGGCATGGAGAATACGGAAAGGGTGAAGTGCCCTGAGTGCGGCAGTGACGCGGTCATGACCGGCGATCTGCGGGCTATGGACGGCTGCTGGTTTATTCCCCGGGGACAGACCACGACCATCCAGCGGGGATCCCGGATTTACGGGTTTGCCTGCAGGGAGTGCGGAGCCCTGTTCGGCCTGAAGCTGGCGAACCCGGACTGCCTGGAGAAGAAGAGAAGAAAACCCTGAAGACCGGCTTGGGTACGGTCTGACTTCCGGACCCGGATTTTCCGGGTCCGGCTTTTTTGCTGGTTTTGGAACGCAGGGACGGCTCTTTTTGTTTTACTTCAGATCGCTTCTTTTCGTGTCACAAAACAGGAGATATAGGATCACATTCAGCAGATTTAATCTCTTGCGATCATGTCACGAAAAATATATAATATTTGTGACATGAGAGGAGGAAGGGCAGTGGACAGCGGCTTTACAAGGAAGATCCGGGAAAAAGTGCTGGAAGCGACAGAAGGCTCAGTTTTTACATCTTCGGATTTTGCTGATATTGCGGATACCGCTACAATCCGCCAGAGTCTAAACCGGCTGGTGCGTGAAAATATCCTGCGGCGGGTTTTCAGGGGCGTTTTCGAGAAACCGAAATACAGCAAACTGCTGGGCGAGTATGTTGCTGTCAGTCCTGACACGGTTGCACATGCCTTGGCCAGGAACTATCACTGGACAATAGCACCGTGCGGTGTTACGGCACTGAACCTTTTGGGCCTGTCCGGGCAGGTTGAAGCAGTCTGGAGCTATATCAGCGACGGGCCGTATAAGATATATGAATGGGATCAAGTCAAAATTGAATTCAGGCACCGGACAAATCGGGAAGTCACCGGATTGTCCTATACATCCAGCCTGGTGATCCATGGACTGAAGGCATTAGGAAAAGAACATGTGACCTCCGATACCATTCATTACCTTTCCGCAAGGCTGACCGAACCGGAAAAAACAGCCCTGCTCCGGGAATCCTCTGAATCGAGTGACTGGATCGTGGATAAAGTCAGGACAATCTGTTCAGGAGGGGTGAAATAAACCCTGAAGACCGGCTTTGCGAGTAAACCTGGAAAAACCGGCTTGATTTTTCCGGCTTAGGTACGGTCTTGCTTCTGAACTTGGAAAAAATGCACTGATTTTTCCAAGTTCAGTCTTTTTATGTGGCTTAACTTGGAAAAAATGCATCAAATTTTCCAAGTTAAGTCCATTTTTGCGCCTTAACTTGGAAAAAAGTATTGAATTTTTCCAAGTTAATTTTTATAATCGTGTAGAACATGGAAAAAGGCATGGGAAATTTCCAGGATTGTTCGCGTAGGCCCGGCCTAAGATCAGGAGGGGAAGATATGCCATATAAAGATATCAGAATCCATAGTTTCAATGCATCCCCGGATGAAACCAATGATCTGTATAACAGAAGATATAACGGAGAATCGGCAATCCGGCTTGGATTTGATATAAAAGGCTTTGATGCCTTTGTGGTATACAATCCGGAGCTGTCAACACTCATATCCTCCATCTACCAGGCAGATAAAAGACTGGCTTTGCTTTCTGCGCAAATACCGCCATACGCACTGGAACAATTTGTTGACACTTCAATGGTGGAAGAAATCCAGCAAAGCAATGAAGTGGAGAATGTCAACAGTACACGCAAAGAGATCCAGGATGCACTGGATGCAGTGAACAAGAAGCACCAGGGGAAAAGATTTACCGGTATGATCCGGAAATATATACTCCTGCAGTCAAATAAGGATATTCCTTTGTCAACGTGCCGGGATATCAGGAATCTGTATGATGAATTCATTGCGGACGAGGTGGTCCGGGAAGATCCGGATGATCATCCGGACGGTGAGATATTCCGCAGATCCCAGGTTCATGTTGATAACGGCCATGGCCAGAGGATACATGAAGGCATTTACCCGGAATCAAAGATCATTACAGCGATGGATCTTGCCTTGTCAATCCTGAACAATGAAAAGTATGATATCCTGATCAGGGTTGCTTTGTTCCATTATTTCTTCGGCTATATCCATCCGTTTTATAACGGGAATGGAAGGATGAGCCGGTTTATCAGCAGTTATATGCTGGCAAAACATTTTTCAAAATCCGCATGTTTACGGATTTCCTATGTGATCAAGGAACACCGCAGCAAGTATTACGAACTGTTCAGGAACGCAAATGACAAACGGAACAGGGGAGAACTGACAGCTTTTGTGATGGGATACCTGTCCTTCTTCAGGGAAGCGGTTGAGGATACATATAGTACGCTTGAAGAGAAGAACAGGCTCTATCAGGAATATGAAAAGAAGCTGGATGCATGGATTGATATGAATATAAATACTAAACTGTCTTCCAGACAGCGTTTCAGTTTTAAATATATGCTGCAGACAGAACTGTTCGGAAATTTATCGATGGATATCTCAAAAATCACATTTATGATGGAATGCAGTGAGAGAACCGCAAGGAAAATACTGGCGGATGCAGGTGAGCTGGTCAAAATAACAAAGGATGGAAGAAAACTTATATGGCATATTAACCTGGAAGCCTTGGCTACGGAAGCAGTTTGACCCGTATTCGTAGATTAAGAATTCTATGAAACATGTGTGACGCGTATGGTTTTGAAGGAGGAAAAATGCTTAAGAAAGGAACAAAGGTTTACTCTGCTTTTTCAGAATATACAATTGAGCAACAGATTAATCAGGGTGGGAATGGAACTGTTTTTCTTGCGCATGATCAGAGCAATGAAAAAGTTGCATTGAAAGCTGTAGATAGAACCAAAATAAGTAGTGAAAAGCTTAAACGATTCAAGAATGAGATTGCGTTTTGTGAGAATAATAGTGATCCTCATATAATAAAAGTTATGGATCATGGAACATATATAAAAGATAATATAAATCTGGTTTATTATATTATGCCTGTTTATAATCAAACGCTTAGGGAATTAATGAACGAGGGTATCGAAGCAGAAAAAGTCTTGCCAATTATCACACAGATTCTTTCGGGACTTCGTTTCGCTCATGAAAAAGGTGTGTGGCATCGAGATATAAAGCCTGAAAACATCTTGATTGATAAAAATGGAAACGCAGTTATAGCAGATTTTGGTATTGCTCATTTTTCTTCTGATGAACTAGCGACGATAGTTGAAACCAAACAGTCAGATCGTTTGGCAAATTTTCAGTACGCTGCGCCGGAACAGCGTGTCAGAGGCGAGATGGTTGATGGGCGAGCAGATATCTATGCAGTAGGCTTAATCCTAAATGAAATGTATACTAATACTTTGCCAATAGGATCAAAATATAGAACAATTGGTGATGTGAATCCAGAATATGCTTGGTTAGATGTTTTGGTTGAATCAATGCTTCGACAGAATCCAATAGAGAGACCTTACCCGGCTAGTACAGTAGCAACAAGAATTCTTGCATCACAGAAGGACTGGCATTTATCACAAGAATTATTATCATTAACCGAAGAAAAGCCAAGTGCAGATAAACCGTATCAAATGGAAGTGCCAACAATAAGAGACCATGAATATGATAAAGGGGAATTAAAAGTATATCTTGATGGGATTGGTTATTATTGGTTTGAAGTTTGGTTTGGTACTCTTCAATCAATCCACAATTATCAAGCATTAGTAGGTTTTGAGCCAAGACGATTAAGACATTATTCGCCGGACTGTATTGCTATGCCGATTTCTACAGACTCATTACCTAATCTCAAGCATATTGCTCAAAATATAAAAGCTTGGCTTGTGGAGGCTACAAGGGTATTTAACGAAGAACGACGTGCAGAATATGCTCGGAAAGAGATTGAAAGTCGGCAGAAAAAAGAGGCAGAAATTGCACGATTGAGAAAGGAAGCTGAAATGCGAACAGCTGTCAAAGAATTGTTTGACTAATAGGTCTGAGAAGCCAGGGCAGGCTTTTTTCGTCCCATTATCAAGTGATACTAGCAGATTCATTACGCCTTTGCTTCTTCAAGATCGCCTATCCGTTTCTTAGTTTGGAAACTCCGGTTTGCGTATTCCGGGTTTACGATATTCTTTGGATTTTCTGAGTTGTAGCCCAGAATTAATGCATAAAACCAGGATCCCGGCAATGATTTTGCCTGCCATCTGTTGTATACTGTACGTATCAAGGGACAGAGGGAGATCTTTCCTGAACTGAATATGGAGGAGGAACTATCATGGAGGACGAAAAACGGAGACTGAAGATTGAGGAGGAACTGCTGGAGAAGATCGTCGGCGGACTGGGCGACGGGGAGTACCAGGTCGCTTCCACGGCGGATGACAACGGAGGATTCGGCCCGACGCTGATCTGCCCGAAGTGCGGGGTGTTCGCCTTCAGGCCCTTTATCCGCATTGGGAACGACGTCATCTATGGCTGCTATGCGGGCTGCGGTGCGTCCAAACAGGTCCGGAGGGATGACCTGCCCGATCCGAAGTGAGGTCATGCGAAAAAGCAGGGGAACGAGCGTTCCCCTGCCTTTTTGTTTCTGTGCTTTCTTTTGTTATTCGTCCTTGTCAAAGTCGTCCGTGTCGTTTCCGGCTTCCTTGTCCTTTTCTGTTTCTGTGGTGTCGTTGTTCTGCTGTTCCATTTTGGCTTTTGCATTGGAGAAGCGGTTGCGCATCCGGATCTGCCGGATGATGAGGATGAGGATCAGGAGAACCAGGACGGCAATCAGGATGAGGCCGAGGCGGGAGATGCCGGTGGCGCGCACGGCTTTGGCCATCAGGGTCTCGGGGGAGAGCGGGATGGAGGCTTCCCGGGCCTGCGCGGCGTTGAGGCATACGGCGGGGCCCGGGCCGATCAGGGCCAGTTCGCCGGTGAGGCCGTTCAGCCGTTCCCGGTCGGCGGCCAGGCCTGCCAGCTTTTCCTCCTGGGCGTCATCCGCCCACAAGAGCACATACACGGTCTTTTTGTAGTTGAAGGGGGAACGGACGGCCTGGAGGAGGATCTTGTCCTCCAGGGCTTCCGGGATCGTGCCCGCATTGTCCTTCACTTCATAGCGGTCCCCGGCGGGCAGCACGTACAGTTCCGCGGCGATCTCCTCCGGCAGGACGATCCGGTCCCTGGCACCGGCGAGGATGATGTTCGCGTCCTGCGCGTCCTGTGCGGTGAGCGCATGGACAAGGCGGTAATCCGTCACGGCCTGCGTGTGCTGGCCGTTGAGGAGGGCCAGGGAGGCCATCGCCTGCAGGAGAGTGTCGGAGGCGCCTTCGGGCAGGCAGACGACGGTTTCCGCGCCCCACAGGGCGGGGAAACGGGCAAGGGAAGGCACGAGGGTGTTGTCACCGGGCTCCAGGTAGACGACGGAGTCCTTGGCGATCGTGGTCCAGGCGACGTCGTACCAGTCCTTGGAGCAGTCGATCTTGCCGAGGTAGTTGTAGACATCCACGCCGATCTCGAAGCTGCCTTTGGCCAGGACGTCCCCGGGGATCGCCACGCGGAGCTTTCCGCTGTCCACGTTGGAGCGGGACAGCTGGATGCTGGAGGCGGGGACGCCGTCAAAGAGCACGGTCAGCAGGGAGGTATCACTGACCAGGGCGTCGGAATGGCGGAAACGGATTTCGAAGTACGAGCCGGCGCCGCCCAGGACGCCGTCGGGTTGGCGGACGGAGAAGCTGGCCTGCTGATGGAAGGCGCCAGCCAGGTTCATGTCGGTATATCCGAAATCCGCCAGGGTGTACAGGCCGTCCTCCCCGGCCGCAAGGGCGGGGGAGCGGGGGCCGGGATCGGTACGGATCACGGCGTCCGCGGCGGTGAACTGGCTGAGCAGGGCGCGGTCGGTCAGGACGCGGACGGCTTTTTCCAGGCCGTCGGTTCCGCCGCCGGAGACCCGGACGGTGAGGCCGTCCTCCTGCGTGACGGACAGGGCGCCTTCCCCGCTGTCCAGGGAGGAACCTGCGGCGTCCGCGTCAAAGACAAAGCGGTTTCCGGTGCTTTCGCTGCCGGTGACCACGGCCAGGGAGGCGATGTCCTTGTAGGGATAGGCCGCCCCGATGGCGGAAGCGGCGGTGAGCGCCGCGGCGGCCTCCGCGTCCCGGTCGCTGCCGGCGAGGACCAGGGCGGCGTTCAGCTCATTACCCAGGTCCGCCCGGTTGAACAGGAAGGGATACAGGCTGCTGAGCAGGCAGGCGTCCGCCTGCCGGAAGGTCAGGAACAGGGCGGATTCATTGCCCAGGATGAGCCAGTTGGCCGGGTTGTCGATGTCCGCGCAGTCCCCGAGGATCGAGCGCTGGGCGGTGACGATGCTCAGCTGGTTCAGGGTTCCGTCGGTCTTCAGGCGTTCGGCGGGGATTTCCACTTCCCAGACCGTACCGGCGGTCTTTTTCAGTTCCTGCAGGTTCACGCTGGCTACGGCCACGCCGTTGACCTCCACCGTGGCGGTGGAATAGTCCTCCAGCAGCGTATCGCTGGTCTCCAGGACCAGGGACAGGGAGGCCTTTTCCGCCTGCACGCCCTCCGGCAGCTGGAACCAGTAGGAGGTTGTCGCCTTGGGCAGTTTGATGGACTGCGGCTCGCTGAAGAGCTGAATCCGGTAGGTCTCCGCAGCGGGTTCCGCTGCCGTCTCCATGCCGTTTTCCGCGGGTTCTGCGGATTCTTCGGATTCTGCGGATTCTTCCGCAGCGGGCGCTTCTGTTTCGCCCGCGTCCTGGATCAGGTCGGTGTCGAGCGCCGCGCCGGGGAGGCTTTCCTCCTCCGTTCCCGCGAATGCGCAGGCGAACAGGAGGGCGAGGACCGCTGTCAGCGCAAGGAATCTTTTCATATCATTCACTCATCCTTTCATGGCAGATGGGGGCTGGGAACCGGAATCGGCGGAAGAGAGGCCGTGGACGGTCTTCTCCCAGTAGAAGGGCTTGACGATCAGCTGGAAAAGCGCCTTGTACGCCGCGACGGACATGAAGATCCAGTACAGCGGCGTGAGCAGCGCGTAGCGGATCATGCCGTAGGAGAAGGGCTGGTGCTTCTTCAGCGCGCAGTCCCGGATGACGAAATAGGTGCCTACCATGTTCATGTATACGAACATGAAGTTGCCGACGATCAGCTGGCTTGCGGCCACGTAGTACAGCAGCCCCGGGAACAGGCCTTCGATCCAGGCGGGCTGGAACAGCACCCAGGCGAGCAGCAGCAGCCAGAAGAAGGGATTGATCAGGGGCAGGAAGGGCGTGCCGAAGATCATGGCGAAGTACCCGGCCATGCCCTTCAGTCCGATCTGCCGCATGAAGCGCCAGGGATGCCGCATGTGGACGAAGAAGGTCTGCATGTAGCCCTTGATCCAGCGGGAGCGCTGGCGGATCCAGTTGTGCAGGTTGCAGTTGGCCTCTTCCCACGTGCGGGAGTCGATGACCGCCGTGCGGCAGTTGTGCTTGTACAGCCGGATGCCGAGGTCCGCGTCCTCCGTGACGTTGAAGGGGTCCCATCCGCCCGCGATCTTCAGGAAGGATGTCTTGAAGTGGTTGGAGGTCCCGCCGAGGGGGATGGGGATGTTGACCTGCATGATGCCCACCAGCAGCAGCTCGAACCACATGCTGTATTCCTGGGTGAAAAGCTTGGTGAGCCAGTTTTCACGGCTGTTGAAGTAGTTCAGCTTCGCCTGCACGCAGACGTAATCCTTCGGCAGGCGTTTGAAGGCCAGGTACGCCTTCTTCAGCTGGTCCGGCTCCGGCCGGTCCTCCGCGTCGTAGATGACCACATACTCGCCCTTGCAGCCGATCAGTCCGTAGTTGCAGGCCTTGGGTTTGGTCTTGGGCTGGGAATAGGGCACGATGACGGGAATGAAGTACCCGGGCAGGTTCATGTTCCGGACCGCCTCGATGGTTTCCGTGTCATCCTCCTCCAGGAGGATGCGCACGTCCAGCTTGTACTTGGGATAATCCATCCCCTCGATCCGCTCCAGCAGGTGGCGGATGACTTCCTTCTCCTTATAGACCGGGACCAGGATCGTGTAGACCGGCAGGCCCCGCTCGTCGACGGCGTCGATCTCCTCCTGCGTGAAGCGTAGCTGGCCGCCCTTGCGGGTGCCCCGCAGGACGATATAGAACTTGGCCAGGGCCATCACCAGGTAGAGGGTCTGGAAGATGATCATCAGGATCAGCAGCGTCTTTCCCCGGTTGAAGACGAACCCGGCTACCACCAGCGCCAGCAGGATCACCAGCATCAGGACGATCTGGCCGGAGGTAAAGGTCACGATGGCGGAATTGTCCGGCTGGGTTTCATAGAGGCCGAACACGCTTTCGTGGGATTCCCGGGAGCGGTAGGCTCCCTCAAAGCAGGAGAAGAACTCCTGCCGGCTGGCCAGCACCTGCTCCACATGGCGCCCGGTGAAATCCTCCAGCTCTTTGACCTGCGCCGGCTCCAGCTGCGATTCGGCGGCAACCAGCACATAGCCCGGGGTTTCGTCCACGATCACGGCCTTTAGCCGGAGGGCCATCTCGTAGGGCAGGGCGGTCAGGTCCCCGCCGTGGTGTTCTGCGCCCAGGCGGCCCATCTGCATCATGTCGGCCAGGGTGCGGTACAGGTCCTCCTCGCGCAGGGCGCCCTGGTAGACCAGGATATCGCCCAGCCGTCCGCCGCTGCGCTGCTGCAGTTCCAGGGCGGACTCCAGCTGCTCCTTCGTGATCAGTCCGCGGCGGACCAGCTCATCCCCCAGCAGGGCTTTCTGCTTCCGGCGGCCCGCCAGGACCGCGTCCAGCTGTTCATGGGTCAGGTAGCCCAGCTCCACGCAGATGGCGCCCAGCCGCCCGCCGTAGGTCCGCTGCTGCGCCAGGGCGGTGTTCAGCTTCTCCCGGTCCAGGTAGCCTTCTCGGATCAGGATCTCGCCGATGGGCGCGGCCTTGTCCTGGTTGATGAACGCCGCCAGTTCCCCCGGGGACAGGATCCCCAGGGCCGCGAGCGCTTCGCCCAGCAGGACGTCATGGCCCTGCTGGTACTCCAGGGCGCGGGCCAGCTGTTCCTCCGTGACCAGCCCCCGCTCCACCAGCCGGGCACCCAGCGTATTCGGTTTCGGCTTCAGCCTGTTCTCTTCACTCATCTTTTCACCCTGAATACTTTAAACTCTCCGATGCTGGCTGTTTCTTCCGCCCAGTCCTCGCCGCCGTAATACAGTTCCGGCCAGGCGATGTTCAGGGCGTCCATATTGCCGTAGCTTCCGATCTGCGGCACCACCACGTAATCCACCCCCGTGCGGACCGGATCCGCCACGCAGTCCTCGAAGTCCGGGCTGCAGCTGATGATCCACTCCTCCGGGTTATCGGCGTTCATGATCACGTAGTACGTGCGGTAGGAGTCCATGAGGACCTTGCTGTTCCGGCAGTTGGCGTTCAGGTAGTCCGCCACGCTTTCCGAGTGGGCGGGAATGTTCAGGACCAGGTCCTCCCGGAACATGGAGGAATACCGGAAGCCCCAGGCGAACACCAGCCCGGCGGCCAGCAGGCCCGCGGCGCAGATCCGCACCGCGCTTTTCGCCTTCTCCCCGGCGGTACCTACGGTATAGGGGATAAAGGCCGGGGCGAAGAACAGGGGATAGCACAGGTAGCGCACGTATCCGCCGGATTTGCCCAGCAGGATCATGACTGTGGTGAACCCGGTCAGCCCCAGCACCGCCAGGACCATGATCCACGTCTCATAGCGGAAGAAGGTCTTCGCGGCGATCCGGGCCAGCAGCAGCGCCGCCAGCGGCAGGAGCATCGGCCATGCCCGGCTGAACACGAAGGAGACCGCTGAAAGGATGCCGCCGTAATCCTGGTAGTAGGCGGAATAAGCGGACATGGAATACCCGGAATTCATGAAGTACAGCGGATTCCCCGTGATGCTCCAGTTGTAGAGGATCCAGACCACGACCGCGAAGATCAGGGGAAGGAACGTTATCCACAGGGTGCTTTCGATATACCACAGGGGTTCCAGGCCCTTCCGGGGATAATACCGCTTTTCCCGCCGGGAGACGGCCATGTGCAGGGCCATGCCCAGGGCGACAAACACCGCGAAGGGGACGGCCTCGTAGCGGACCAGGAACATCACGACGAAGCTCATGCCCATTTCGATCAGGAAATAGGGCCTGCCTTTGCGCATCCAGCCCGCCAGGCTGGCAATCACCTGGATGCCGGCGGCGCCCATCATGATCTCCGTCATGCCGTTGGCGCCGTAGAAGACGACGTACGGATTCAGGGCGTAGAGCAGGGTGATGAGCAGGGCGTCCCACTCCCTGCACTTCATCGTATGGAAGCTTCCATACAGCGCCCTGGCGCCCCATCCGGCGAACAGCGCGCTGACAAAGGACATGCTGATTCCCTTCGTGACCAGCGGCCGCCAGAGTTTGGAGGCCCAGACAAAGGGCAGCTGGAGCATGGAGGGGAGGGGATTCCAGACCAGGCCCATGGACGTGAGGGTGTACGGCCGGGAATACAGCACATAAAAAGCGTTGGCGGTGCGGCTCATGGCGTCGCCCAGCAGGACGCCGCGGTACCCCATCCAGATGCCCGCCGCCCATTCCAGCAGGAACACGACCTGCGCCAGGCGCCATTCACGCTTCCGCAGCGCGCTGGCCCGTTCGCTTTCGATATACACAGTGCGTTTCTTCATACGGCGGCGTCATCCTCCGGGAAAAACTGGCGGTCGTCCGGGTTGAAGCAGTCGCCCATCTGCACTTCGATCAGGATCAGTTCCTCCAGGGCCAGCATCCGGTGCCTGGTTCCCCGGGGGAAGGAGAATACGCTGCCGGGGCCTGCCTGCCGGCGCTCCCCGTCGATGAGCACCTCGCCCGTCCCGGCGGTGACGAACCAGCTTTCGTCCCGCCACCGGTGGGCATGGTAGCGGATCCGGTTCCCGGGCTGCATGGTGATCTGCCGGGTGAGGCTGTTCGTATCGGCGGCCAACACCTCAAAGGCGCCCCACTGCTGCTCGGCATAGCGCGGTTCGCGCTCCAGGGACTCCGCGACGGCCTTCAGGCCGGCGGAAGCCTCCTTGCCGGAGATCAGGATCCCGTCCGGGGAGGCGCAGACCACCGTGTCTTTGATCCCCATGCAGACCAGCGGGATGCTCAGGTGGTTGATGACGGAGACGTTCTCGCAGTCGTCCGTCAGCGCCGGGCCGATGACCGGGGCTTCCAGCACCTCGGTCAGGCTGCTCCAGGTCCCGATATCCTTCCATACGCCGCGGAACCGCGTGACGCGGATGTCCTTTTCCGCTTCGGCCACGGCGTAGTCAAAGCTGATCCGGGGCAGGCTTTCATATCCGGCCTCCAGTTCCGTGTACTCCGCGGTGCCGAGCAGTTCCCGGGACTTCTCCAGGATATACTCCAGGCGGAAGGCAAACGCGCCGCTGTTCCACAGCGCACCGCTGCGGATCAGGGAGGCTGCCTTCGCGGGATCCGGTTTTTCAAAGAAGGCGGAGGCGCGGCAGGTGTCGCCGGCGCCCTCCGGCAGGATATAGCCGAACTTGTCGCTGGGCTCCGTGGGCTCGATGCCCATCAGGGCCAGGCGGACGCCCGGGTCCGCGGCCGTCCGGCCCAGTTCCAGCAGGGCGGTATAGTATTCTTCCTCCACATAGGCGTCAACGGGGCAGATGATCACCGGGTCGCTGCCGCTGCCGCCCCGTTCTTTGATCCGGGCCGCGGCCAGGGCAATGGCCGGGAAGGTATCCCGGCGGCAGGGTTCGACGCAGAGGTCCGGCTCCTCGCCCAGCTGCCTGCGGATGGCGGATACCTGGTTCTTTTCCGTGGCGATGGTGATGCGGTCCGCCCCCGCACTGAGCAGGCCGCGGTACGCCCGCATCATCATGGACTCATAGGTGCCGTCCTCCAGCCTGAACAGGCGGATGAACTGCTTGGAATACATATCATTGGACAGCGGCCAGAGCCGCTTGCCCGACCCGCCGGACAAAAGAATGACATGCAGCATGTTTCCGCAGGCGCCTCCTTTCCGCAAAAAAAAGAAAAGAACCCTGTTCGGTTACATGGGTTCCGAACAAGGATTATATTGTAACCGTTTTTTAGAACAAAGGCAACACCGGAATATCAAAGGCCGGAGGGAGGCCGGAAGCGATTGCTGCGCTTATTCTTCTTCCAGATTCTCCGTGATCGACTGGAAAAAGGGCGCGCTCCACACATCCAGTGCGGCCGGATTCCGGATAAAAGGAAGTACGTCTGTCTTTGCCTGGCTGTAATCAATGGCCGCAAAGCGCCGGTATAGGATCTCCTTTATTTCTGAAAGCGGCATATCCTCCCGGGCTCCTTCAAATCCCGAGTCAAGCAGCCTTGCGTTCAGGTGCTTCAGGTTGACGGGCGTCCGGCGGGAGAGGTAAAAGACATAGTCATACAGGTCGCGCCCCTTGATACGGTTCTTCCATGCGCGGCAGATCACCGCGTGAAGCTTTCCCGCAAAGAGGGAAGGCATATCATAGAGCCGGACCCCATACGGAATCGGCAGGAGACGGTACTTCTGCTCGAATCCTGTGTAAGCAGGCGGTGTCGTGTCCACCTCGAATTTTACCTTGATCAGTTCGTTCATACCAATGGAAGAAGCCATACGTTCATCCACATAGCAGAGCAGGATGTGTTCCCGTGTGTTGCCCTTCACAAAAGCGGACTGGATGTCCGATCCTGCGGCTTTGGTTTTGATTTCCGCCTGAGACCGGAAACCATAGGAGAGAAGTTCCTTTTCCAGGGCCGGCAGGTACTGATCCAGCCGGAATTCCGGATCAGGGGCTATCAGGGAAAAATCCAGGTCCTCTGAAAAACGATCCAGGCCGTGAAAGATCCGTAGGGCGGTTCCGCCGTAAAAAGCGGCGGTATGGAAGAAACCGGCGCGCGACAATGCGCACAGGATGATTTCCTGCACAATCTCCTTGATGCTATTCTTCCTGCCGGCAACTGTTACAGATTCGTGCTGGCTGAGCATCTGCTCAATGATGCTGTTCATGGCGGTTCATCTCCTTTACCATGGAAATGAGCAGGCGATGGTTGGCGGTACGGTACAGTCCGGCCAGTTCGACCAGGTCATTCCTGTCCAGGCGGGCGAAGGCGGATTCATCCAGCCGCAGATCGTCAAAAAGGAGCTGGCGCAGTTCCTTCCGGTTGCCGCAGGGGGAGCAGGTGTACAGCAGATCGCATATTGCCTTTTCCGGGGAAGCGAGGATAAACCCGTATCCGTTTTCCTGATACAGGACGGTTCCGTATGGGAAAGCGGAAACCGGTACATCCCGGTAGGTATAGGTTCCGAAAGGCGTATCATACTGCTTCTTTTTTCCCTTGCCGCATGTGGCGGAGGTATATGTATACACAGCTTCCGGGATCAGGTCATGCCAGGCAAGCGCAAATTCAAAGGAAAGATAGGATGGACCGTAAATAACAGCGGACAGGCGGTAGCCGGGGACGGAACGATCGGTCTCATATAATCCGCGGACAACCGGTACCAGCTTTCCGTCCCGGACCATTGTCCGGATCCTGGAGGCCGGGTTGGCATATTCGGACAGTTCCTGCAGTAGCATTGAAGTAGTTTTTAGCATATTTTCACCACCAAATGCAATTATATTGCAGTTACTGGAGAAAATCAAGTATTTCAGTGAGACAAAGGGACGGTTCCCTGCGTTTCACTAAAGCAGTGATTTACCCGCAATTTCCATTGACAGGCGATTTGCCGGCGTGCGTGAAACGTGGGAACCGTCCCTTTGCTTATTCCGCTTCTTTTCCGGGACCCCTGTATTCCAGGCACAGCATGGTCAGGTCGTCGAACTGGGGGGCTTTGCCCACGAAGTCCTTGACGGCCCGGCTGACGGAATCCAGGAGTTCCTCCGGGGTTCCGTTTTCGCTGTTTCGGAGGGCTTCAATCATCCGGTCCGTGCCGAAGAGCTCGGTAGAGCTGTTCGTGGCCTCGGCGACGCCGTCGGTGTAGACGAAGACCCTGGCGCCGGGCTCCAGGGGCAGGGTGTACTCCCGGTAGCGGATGCCCTGCATGCCGCCGACGACGAAGCCGTGTTTGTCCTTATACAGCTCAAAATGCCCGTCCGCGTGCCGGACGGCCGGATATTCATGCCCGGCGTTGGCGGCGGTCAGAATGCCCGTGGAAAGCTGCAGGACGCCCAGCCAGACCGTGACGAACATCTCTTCCGGATTGCGGGTGCAGATCTCGGCGTTGACCTCGGAGAGGATCTTCGCCGGGCTGGTCTCGCGCATGGCGACGTGGTGGATCAGGGCGGCGGCCAGCATCATGAAGAGGGAGGCCGGGACGCCCTTGCCGGAGACGTCGCCGATGACCAGGCACAGGTGGTCGTCGTCAATGAGGAAGAAGTCGTACAGGTCGCCGCCCACTTCCTTCGCGGGGGTCATGGAGGCGAAGAGGTTGAACTCCTTCCGGTCCGGGTAGGTCTTCGGGAGGAAGCTGGCCTGGATGCGGGTGGCGAGGGCCAGCTCGGTGGCGATATGCTCCTTTTCCAGGGCGAGCGCGCGGCGCTCGCGGGCGGCCAGGACATAGTGGTAGACCAGGGAGGCGAGGTACAGCAGGACCGCCGCCGCCGGGACCCACAGCACGTGCATGACCCAGCCCGCTTTGTAGAACATCCAGGAGCCCAGGAAGCCAAAGCCCGCCAGGGCCGCGCAGATGATGGCGCCGATCCAGGTGCGGCTGCGGAAAAACGCGAAGGCGGCGACGAGGCAGACCACGGCCAGGATCAGGAACTGGGTCGTGCTGTCCGCCTCCTCCTTCAGGGAGCGGTCCAGCAGGGACTGGATCACGTTGGCCTGGTATTCCACGCCGAACATGGGCTCGGCTTTGTTGGCCGCGGTGAAATAATAGTCCTGCAGGGTCGTGGCGTAGGGGCCGATCAGGACGATCTTGTTTTTCCAGGCGTCCGGGGGGATCTTCCCCATGAGGAGGCTGTACACGGAAAAGCCGTCGTCAAAGTCGCCGGGCTTCCCGGTGAAGGAGACATAGTAATGGCCGGCGTCGTTGACCGGGGGCAGGGTGAAGGCCTGCCCGTTTTTTTCGAGATACGTCTTTGCCGCGGTGGCGGCCATGGAGAGGACCTGTTTCCCGTCCGGGGCGGTGACATACAGCAGGGCGTGGCGCAGGATACCGTCCATGTCGTTCATGGCGTTGATATGCCCCTGGACGGTGACGGAGCGCAGGGCGTCGTAGGGCTCCACATAGTTCACGACGGCGGCAGCGTTGCGCTCGACGGCGTGGCCGTCCTCCCAGGTGATGACCTCGCCGTACTCCGCCATGGAGGCGGTGACCACGCAGCCGAGCTTTTCCGCGGCGGCGGCCAGCTGCGCGTCCCCGGCGGTGCCGCTCTCGCCCTCATACAGCACGTCGATGGCGACGGCCGCCGGGCGCTTTTCCGGGTCCTGGGCCAGCTTTTCCAGGGCATACGCCATGATACTGCGGTAGCCCGGGCCGTAGGGCCCGAGCTCCGCCAGGGTTTCCTCGTCGATCCCGATCAGGACGATGTCCGGAGAGGGGACGCCGCCCTGCTGGTACATCCAGTCCTGCACCCAGCGGTCCAGGCGGTGCAGCGCGCCGGAGCCGACCAGCGCCAGCACGGCGATGGCCGCCAGGAGCGGATACAGGATCTTACGCAGTTTTGTCTTCATCGCTGTGCCTCATGTGCGGTTGATGGGATACGGTCTCAGGTCCCGGCGTAGAAGAGGAGGTTGTAGCAGGCATTTGCGCTGCTGCCGTCCGAGTGCGTGAACTGGCCGCTGACGGACACCTCGTATTCCTCGCCATCTTCTTCCGCGTAGGTATAGGTGACGGTGATATGCACATTGTCACCGGTGGATTCCAGGGTCGTGTAGAAATTGTACGTCGCGACCAGCGGATTTTCTTCGGACAGGCTGTCGATGCCGGTCAGTTCATATGTCTCTGACCCGAAGTAGAGGGTGAGCGCCATGGGGTCTTCGGACAGCTCGTAGCCCAGGCTTGCCGGGGTGATCGACAGTTTTCCTTTGCTCTGAGTGATGGTATAGTTCCCGTCCTTGAAGCTCGAGCTCTTTGTGTAGGAGAGGGTGTTCTCGACCTCGCCTTCCTCGACGGTGGTGACGCTGCCGGTAGCCCTGATGTCCGAGACCTCGCCGGAGACAAACCCGTCCCCGCCCACGGTCACGTCGGGTTTTGTCAGCGGCTTGCCGTCGTAGGTCTTGCTGCCGTCGCTGCTCGTCAGGGTGACGGAGCGCGGGGTGATGGACAGCTTGCCTTCCGTTTTGGTGATCGTATAGTTGCTGTCCTTGTAGGTGTCGCCCTTCAGTACGGTGATGGTGTTGGTCACCTGGCCGTCTTCCACGTTGGTGGCGCTGCCGCTGGCCGTGACATCCATGACCTCGCCTTCGGCAAACCCGTCTCCGCCGACGGTCACTTCCGGTTTTGTCAGCACTGTGCCGTCGTACTTTTTACTGCCGCCTTCGCTGGTCAGGGTGACCGTGCGGGGGTTGATCGTAATGGTGCCTGGATGGCACCTGACGTCAAAGTTCTCTGTTCCGCCGGTCATGAGCAGATAGTAGTCGATTTCATTCTCATAGGTGCCGGCGTCCACCTGGTACCCGTCTGTGTATTCGGTGCCCAGCGTCCAGGCTTGCAGCAGTTCGGGGTAGTCGCTTATGTCATCCGTGCACATCGGATAGGGGTTGCCGTCATAGGTCTTGGTGGCGTTGGGGGAGTAGACATCAAGCACCATCGGGGTGATGGTCAGGGCGGTGCTGGTATAGGAGACGGTATAGGCTTTTTCCATGGTGACCGCGGCGGAGCCGGTCAGCGTATAGGTATTGACCCAGCTCTCCGGGGTGTAGTCCGTGGTCACCGTCAGGGTCGCCGTACCGCCGTCCGGCAGGTTGAACACGGCGACATAGGAGCCTTCGTCTTCATTGTATGCCTCTTCCGGCTCCACGGACGTCCCGTCATAGGACAGGATGGGCCAGAATTCATATTCGGTCCCGTACTCAATGGAGCCGCCGCCCAGGTTGAACACCAGGGAGACCGGCGCCGGCGTGGGCGACGGGGTGACTGTCGGCGTCGCGGTCGGGGTCGGCGTGGGTGTGGGGGTCGGCGTCGGTGTCGGTTTTGCCGCCTTCTGCACGGTCAGGGTGCCGAGGTTTTCCTCGATCTTGTAACAGTTCGGGTCCGTATCGCCCCAGTCGATCTCGTAGGTGTTCACGGAGACGCCCGCCTCCGTCTGCGTTCCGGTGGCTTTGACCGTGACGGTATCGCCGGCCGCCAGGCCGGTGACCGTGACGTCGGTGCAGGTCAGGGGCTCGCCGTCATATTCCTTGACGGCGGAGCCGGTGGAGATCACCAGCGTGGCCGGCTGGATGGTCACCCGGGTGCCGGTGAGGGACAGGTTGAGGTCCCCCAGGTTCGGCGAGGAGGAGGTGACGCTGCCGGTCAGAGTATAGACGCCGGGCTTGGTGCCGAAACCGGAGATCACCAGGTCGACGGTGTCGCCGGTGAAGAGCACGAAGTGATACGTATGGGACGCCGCTCGCAGATGTGTGTCGCTGACGAAGGCGCCGGGTACGGAGCCGGACAGGCGGGTGCTGTAGATCCGCTCGCCGGCGTGGGGGCCGTTGAGGTATTTGAGGGTCGGTGTGGGGATGAAGGCCTTTCCGTCATACGGGGCGCTGACCCCGCCGCCGCAGTGGATCTCCACGTCCAGGGGCGCTACGGTCAGCTTGCCCAGGTCCTCAGTGACGATATAGTTGTTGGGATCAGCGTTGTTCCATTTGATCTCATAGTCGTTGTCGCTCTCGCCGACTTCCAGCTGTTCGCCGACGGCGGTCACCGTGATGGACGGATCCAGGGTGATTGGTACGAAGCGGGCTACGCTGCCGGTGATCACCTGCGTGGTGTAGGTGGTGACGTCGGAGTCCATCGTAATACGGAGGTTGGAGGAGTCGGTCATGATGTCGCCCTCGGATCCCTCCGGGACGGTCAGGCCGTTATGCCGCACGGTGGAGGTTCCGGAGGCGTCCAGGTTGTCGATGCGGGCCTGCAGGTCCGCGGCGTCCCACCATTCGACGTCCTCCAGGGCCTGCTCCAGGAGGCCCGGGTTTTCGGCGTACAGGCGGAGCACTTCCTCCGGCAGGTCCTGCACGGCGATGGGCTCCACGGAGAAGGTGAGGCCGTCGTTGCCGTTCTCGTCGGTGAGGCTGACCACCAGGCGCTTGCCGGCGGGCAGCTCGACGTCCCGGCTGTCGCCGGTGACCGGGTTGGAGCCGTGGACCCAGACGGAGCCGGCCACGCCGATCATGGACTCGGTGCCGATGTTCGAGCGGGAGACGACGGAGGTGTTCCGCCATTCGGGATCCTCGATCGTATAGCCGGAGACGGTCCGGATGCCCGCGTCCGCGCAGGTTAGGGGCTCGCCGTCGTAGACCTTTTCGTCGCTGCCGGTCCAGATCGTCAGCGGGGCGCGGTCGACCTTCAGGGTGCCGGCGACCTTGACGATATTGGTGAAGTGGGCGGTGACGTCTTCGCCCTGGTTGTTCAGGATCTTATAGGAGGAGATGACGTTCTCCGCGGTGCCGGCGTCGGTGATCTCGCCTTCGCAGGTGACCTCGATGGAGCAGTCCTCCGGCAGGCCGGAGACCAGCGCGCCGCTGGTGCGGCTCAGGGACTGGCCGTCGTACAGCTTGCTGGCGGACTGGGCCGTCAGCTGCACCGGATCGGTCCAGACCCAGTTCTTGTTGGCGGGATGCGGGTTGTTGTAGGTGTTTCCGCCGATTTCACCGCTGGGCGGGGTGAGGAGCGTCAGGCCGTCCGGGATGGCCTGCAGGACGCGGTCCCTGAGGCGTTCGTTGTCGTTGACCACCTTCTGGACGAAGCCCTCCGTGTCCGCGGCGGTCATCTGCCCCATGGAGAAGGAGACGCCGGTGCCGTCGCCCGGGTCGGTGGCGGTGAGGATCTGGCCGGGGGTGACGGTGAAGATCCGGCGGCTGCCGGAGGCGTCGGTGGTGTCCACCGTTCCGGAGCCTTCCAGGACGCCGATGGTGGTCGCCGGGTTGTCCCCGGGAGTTTCAGGGGGCCGGACCGCGGCGAAGATCAGGGTGCCCCGGATGCCAACGGTCAGGGTCGTTGTTTGGATATCAAAGGAGGCGTTCTCGTCCAGCTTTTCCGAAACGTCCACAAAGACCTGCCCCTCCGTGAGGTTTAGGCGCATATGCTCGCCTTCCTTGATGAACTCCACGCGGGTGGATTCATCCAGGGTGACGATCTTCGTGTCGTCCATGCTGACGGAGGCGGTGGCTGCCTCCCCGGTGAGAAGGGCCTCGCCGCTGTCGAAGCGTACGTTCTCCAGGACGAAGCGGGGGACGCCGGTGGTGTCCAGGATCTGTACGTCCCCGTCATAGCGCAGCAGGCGCATCGTGGAGGCGTCATAGCTTTCCTCCGCCGCGGCCGGAAGGGCCAGGGAGAGGACCAGGAGAAGGATCATTAACAGGGTAGGAAGGATTCTGCGTTTCATCTTTCAGCGCTCCTTACATCGAAAAGACCTGTCGTCCAGGATCGTCAGTTACATTTTGGGGTCATATTTGGATGGAAATAGTTACATCCATATCATGATACGATACAGGAAGAAGGGGCGTCAACAAATACACCAAAAAGAAAGAAAATTGTAAAAAAATAGTCCAAAAGGAAAAGGAAACGGGGAATGCAAGGACAGAAAAAAGCAGGCCCTGCGGGCCTGCGGTACGGAACTTCTTACGCATGGACTTCGGAAAGCTTTTCTTCCACAGCTTCTTCGATAAAGCTGTTCAGGCTTTGTTCATGCATCATGGCATAGATTGCGGCGCGGCGGTGGTTATCCTTGTTCTTAAAGCGTACATTGAAGCTGCCCTTGTATGCAATCTCCGGGGCGGTGCCTTCCTCTTCGCAGAGGATGAGGTAATCGTCCACTGCGCCGTGGAAGTCGGAGACAAGTTCCTTTGCGTTGGTCCCTTCATAGGAGATCAGAGAACGGATTCCCTGGACTTTTCCGTAAAAAACGCCGTCATTTTCAGAGAACTCGACGCTGCCGACATATCCCTTGTACTCCATGATGTTATTCACAGCAATCCCTCCTGTTCCAGCAGATCGATAAGCTGCTTCACCTGGTATTCCAGCAGTTCTTTCCTCGGATGCGGTTTGTGCAGCAATATCTTCGTTTTATACTTGTCGCTTGTGAACATTACCCGTGAGCCACTGGTCCTGCCCTTGTTGCTCCTGCGATATGTCATATATCCGAGAAGTGATTCCGCCTCATCAAAAGTAAAGTCTTTCGGATTGGATTTCAGTTTTGCGATCAGTTTTTCCTTTTGACCCAAGACAGATTACCTCCCGGATCAGTATAGCAGAGAAAGGGAAAAGCTGCAACTAAAAATAGTTGCAAACAAACAAGAGTGAGACAGAGGGACGGTTCCTCCGTCTCATACCCTTCCTCCGTCTCAGTTGACCGGATCAGCGGATTTCCAGGTCGGGTGAGTCAACCAAATAACAGGATCTGCGGTTTTCAGAGGTCTCAGCGTTTATGATTGTCAATAATCCGTATGATTTGAACATCAAGCCGGAATAATGTTCATCATTGATATCCAGGGTTGCGGTATCTCCGGTTGGAAGACTGTAAACAAAAACCTTCTCATTCCTATCTACGCTGATCAGGGAAGCGGTCGTGTTGTTCACTTTGAGCTGCGGTGCATCTTGCAGTGTTCTAATTTTCAGTTGCACCGGCGTGATGGTCAGGGTACCTTCTTTTATATGGATTTCGAAGTTGCTTTTTTTAATATTGCTGTTGAGCGAATAGGTTATAGTATTCGTGATACTGCCTGCTACTGTCAGGGAAGGAGTGCTGACGGATGTGACTTCCCCGACGTAGAATCCGGTGATTGTAACATTATCGTATGTGAGGGGAGTCCCGTCATAGGGTTTGGAAGCACTTTCGCTCTTAAAGATGACTATTCTTTTGGAGACTGTCAGCGTGCCTTCATTCTTTGTGATGTTGTAGTTGCATGCTTTCGTATTGCTGTTGAGTGTATAGGTTATGGTATTCGTGATACTGTCGGCGTCTGTCAGGGAAGGGGTGGAGAATGACGCGCCTTCTCCGGGCGCAAATCCGTCGCCGCCGACTGTAACGGTATTGTTGGTCAGGGGAGACCTATCATACATTTTGGAGTCGGACGCACTGGTCAGGGTGACATTGCGCATGTTGACCGTCAGGGTGCCTTCATTCTTTATGATATTGTAGTTGCTTTCCTTTGTATTGCTCTGGAGTGTATAGGTGATCGTATTTGGAGTACTGCCGGCGTCTGTGATGGTGCCGGTGGCGCTGTACAACGCGCCTTCACCGGGGATAAATCCATCGCCGCCGACTGTAACGGTATTGCTGGTCAGGGGAGTGCCATCATAGGTTTTGGAAGCGTCGGCGCTGGTCAGGGTAACATTGCGCTTTTCGACAGTCAGTGTGCCTTCTGACTTTATGATGTTATAGTTGCTTTCTTTCGCATTGTCGCTGAGCGTATAAGTAATGGTATTCGGAGTGCTGCCGGCGTCCGTGATTGTACCGGTAGCGGTAACTGATACGCTCTCGCCGGGGGCACAGATGTCGCCAAGCATGAGTGAAACATAATCGTCAGTCAGGGGAGTGCCGTCGTATATCTTGGAAGATCCTCTGCTCATCATGATGAGAGACCGTTGTGTGACAGTGAGGGTGCCTTCCGCCTTTATGATGATATAATTACTCTCTTTCGTATTATCGTTGAGCGTATATGTGATGGTATTTGGAGTGCTGCCGGCGTCTGTGATGGTGCCGGTGGCGCTGTATGTTGCGCCTTCACCGGTAATGAACCCGTCCCCGCTGAGGGTGACCGTATCATCTGTCAGGGGCGAACCGTCATACTTTTTGGTGGCGTCGGCGCTGGTCAGGGTGACATTGCGTTTTTCGACCGTCAGGGTACCTTCTGCCGTGGTGATGTCATAGTTGCCGGCTTTCGTATTGTCGTTGAGCGTATAGGTGATTGTGTTCGGAGCAGTGCCGGCGTCTGTCAGGGAGGCGGTGGAGAACGTCGCGCCTTCACCGGTGGCGAACCCTTCACCGCTGACGGTAACCGTTTCGTTTGTCAGGGGAGTCCCGTCGTAGGTTTTGGAGGCGTCTCCGCTGGTCAGCGTCACGCTGCGCTTATTGACGGTCAGGGTGCCGGGGACATATTGGATGCCGGTGAAGTATTCGGTGACGTCGTAATTCTGATCGTTGATGATGAGGACGCCGGATGTATGCGTGTATTCCCCGGCGTCCTGCCACCACTGGCCGACGTTGAAGGCTTTTGCGGTAAAACCGTCCGGCACGCCTTCGATCGTGACGTCAAAGGCATACTCATGTACTCCGCCGTCATAGGTCACGGTCGCTGACTGGTCGGTGACCGTGATCACGGCCGGGTTGGGATTGACCGTCAGCTTGCCGGGGGTTTCTGTCACGTCGTATTTTTTCGGGTCCACCTTGCCCCAGTCGATCCGGAAACTCGGGGTGACGCTGCCGACGTTGGTGATCTCCGCGTTCTCAATGGACACTTTGATTTTGTCGCCGTCCAGCAGGCCGGTGACTTTGATCTCCTTGTCCGTGACGGCCAGGGCGCTTCCGTCGTAGATCTTCTCCCGGGCCGGGGAGGAGATCGCCAGGGGGTTTTTCGCTTTGACCGTCAGGGTGCCCAGGTTTTCTTCAATTTTATAGCAGGCCGGGTCCACGCCGCCCCAGTCGATGGTGTACGTGTTGGGGGAGGACCCAACATCGGATTGCCTGCCGGCGGCTTTCACGGTGACCGGGTCGCTTTCGGCCAGTCCGGTGACCGTGACCTCATCGCAGGTCAGCGCTTCGCCGTCATAGACCTTCTCCGCACTGCCGGTGGTGATGGTGAGGACCGCCGGTTCGATGACGACCGTGGCGCCGGGGAAGGACAGGGAAACGGGGCCCAGGTTCGGCGAGGAGGAGGTGACGCTGGCGGTCAGGGTATAAACGCCGGGTTTGGTGCCGAAACCGGAAATCACCAGGTCGATGGTATCGCCGGTGAAGAGCCTGAAGTGGTAGGTATGGGACGCGGCCCGGATACGGGTGTCACTGACAGAACGGGCGGGGAGGGCGCCGGCCATACTGGTGCTGTAGATCCGCTCTCCGGCGTGGGGACCGTTGCGGTACACGATGGACGGCCAGGGGATGAGCGCTTTCCCGTCATAGGCAGCGGGACCTTTTCCGATGCCGCAGTCGAGCTCCAGGTCCAGGGGCAGGACTTTCAGGGTGCCCAGGTCTTCGGTGACTGTATAGTTGTCGGGATTCGCGCTGCCCCAGTCGATCTCATAGCTGTTTTCGCTCTCGCCGACGGCTTCCTGTTCCCCGGTGGCGGTGATTCTGATGGACGGATCCAGGGAGACCGGGACGAAGTGCGCCACGGTCCCGGTCAGCACCTGCGTGGTATAGCTGGTAACGCCGGAGTCCATGGTGATGCGGACATTGGAGGAGTCGGTCATGAGGTCGCCTTCCATGTCCGGGTGAACGTTCAGGCCGTTCTGCGTGACTGTGCTTCCGGCGGTTTCCATTCCGTCCACCCGCGCCTGCAGTTCCGCGGGGTCCCATTCCGGGACATCCTCGCAGGCCCGGGCCAGGAGGTCCGGGTTGTCGGCGTACAGGCGGAGGACGTCGTCCGGCAGGTCCTGCACGGTGAGGGTCTCCACGGTGAAGGAGATGCTTTCTTCCCCGTCTTTATCGCTGAGGCTGACGACCAGGCGCTGGCCGGTTTTCAGTTCGATCTCCCGCTCCTCGCCGGTGAGAGGGTTGGAGCCGTGGACCCATACGGTGCCGCTGACGCCGACCATGGTCTCGGCGCCCAGGGCTGTCCGGCTGACGATGGAGGTGTTCCGCCAGACCGGCTCCTCGGAGATGTATCCGGAAATGGTCTTTACGTCCGCGTCTTCACAGGTGAGGGGCTCGCCGTCGTAGACCTTCTCCGCGCTGCCGGTCCAGACCGTCAGCGGCGCGGGATCCACGCGCAGGGTGCCTTCCACCTTTTCAATGCTGGTGAAGTGGCCGGTGATGTCCTCCCCGTCGATATTGTAAATGGAAATGGAATCCACGGTATTGGCGCTGCTGCCGGCGTCCGTCTGCGCGCCGGAGCAGGAAACGGCGATGGAGCAGGACTCCGGAAGGCCGGAAACCAGCGCGCCGTCCGGGCGGCGCAGGGGCTGCCCGTCGTAGAGCTTGCTGGCGGACTGGGCGACCACCTGGACCGGATCCGACCAGGTCCAGCTGCCGCCGGCGGGGTACAGGTTTACCCGGCCGGCGGGCAGGAGATCCGCATCCTCCGGCGGAAGCAGCAGCTGCTGTCCGCCCTCGGGAATGGCCTCGATGATCCGCTGTTTGGTTTTTTCGTCCGCGTTTGCGACATCCTGCACGAAGCCCTGCGTGTCCGCGGCGGTCATTTGCCGGACCTCGAAGGAAGCGCCCTGTTCGCTGTCCCCGGCGGCGGTGACCATTTCGCCGGGGGCGATGCTGAATACGCGGCGGGTGCCGGAGGCGTCGACGGTATCGACCTGTCCGGCGCCTTCCAGCACGCCGAAGGTCGTGACCTCAGGATCCCCGGGGGTTTCGCCGGGGACGACCCGGCCGAAGATCAATGTACCGCGGATGCCGATGGTCAGGGTCGTGGTCTGGATATCAAAGGTCGCGTTTTCATCCAGCTTTTCCGAGACGTCAATGAAGACCTGACCGTCGAGGAGGTTCAGGAGCATATGCTGCTCCTCCTGGACAAACTGCACCGCGGTGGATTCATCCAGGGTGACGATCTTGCTGTCGTCCAGGCTGACGGAGGCCAGGCTGTCCTCCCCAGTGAGCAGCGTCTCGCCGCTGGCGAAGCGGACGTTCTCCAGGACAAAGCGGGGGACGCCCTCAGCGTCCAGGATCTGTACATTCCCCTCAAAGCGCGCCAGGCGCATCGCGGACGCGTCAAAACCTTCCCCGGCCGCGGCCGGAACCGCGAGGAGGGAAAGCGCGAGAAGCAGGATCAGGCAAAGGGCGGACAGGGTTTTCTGTCTCATAAACGGGGCTCCTTCCATGTTTGAACGATCCTTCGCTGAGGGTGTGGAATACGGACATATTCAATTGAAAAAAAGTATCATCCGTAAGATGATACGATGCAGGAAAGCCAGGCGTCAATGAAAGTACCAAAAAGATAAAAAAATTGTAAAAAAATATTCTTATATAAAACGTTACGCTGTTTTCGGGAATGAGACAGAGGGACGGTTCCTCCGTCTCATAAATGGAAAAATGAGACGGAGGAACCGTCCCTCTGTCTCGTCCCTCTGTCTCACGCTGTCTCGGGGACTGCTTTTCCGGGGACATTCTTTCTTCGCCATGAGAAATAGCGGGTGACGCAGCTCAGGCCGGCCAGCATCCAGGTGATGCCGGCGGTGTACCAGATCGCCCATACGCCGATGCCGGGGATCATGGACAGGAGGAGGGGCAGGCCGATGCGGCCGGCGATCTCCACCACGCCGTTGATGAACGCGAAGAGCGCGTCCCCGATGCCGTTGAGCACGCCGCGGGTGGCGTAGATGGTGCCGAGGAAGATATAGAAGATGCTGGTGATCAGCAGGGCGCGGCCGCCCAGGTCGATGACCTCCTGCTCCTTCACGAAGAGGCCCACCAGGCTGTTGCCGAAGAACCGCATGACCAGGAACATGATCCCGGCGAGGACGGCGGTGGCCAGCATGCTGTCGCGGAAACCGGTGCGGATCCGGTCCTTCCGGTTCGCGCCGTAGTTCTGGCTGGAATAGGTGGACAGCGCCATGCTCAGGGAGCCGAAGGGCTGCTGCACCAGCTGCTCGAGGCGGTTGGTGGCGGTGTAGGCCGCGACGGCGGTGGCGCCGAAGGTGTTGACGAAGGCCTGCAGGGCGGTGGTGGAGACGGCGATCATGCTCCACTGCAGCGCCAGGGGGAGGCCCATCCGGATCGCGCCCTTCGCGATCTGCCGGTCGAAACCCATGTCGGCCTTGTTCAGGCGGAAGAAGGGATTGGTCTTCACCGCGTAGAGCAGGGAACCGACGCCGGCCAGCAGCTGGGCCAGCATCGTGGCGAAGGCAGCGCCGAAGACGCCCATGTTGAAAGCGCCGACGAACAGCAGGTCCAGCCCAACGTTCAGGAAGCAGGAGAAGATCAGGAAATACAGCGGGGTGCGGGAATCGCCCAGGGCACGCTGCATGGAAGAAGCGTAGTTGTAGACCGCGATCAGGGGAACCGACGCGGAGGTCATGCGCATATAGGTGATGGCGTCCGGCAGGATCTCCGCCGGGGTGCCCATCCAGCCCAGCACCGTCGGCACCAGGAGGAAGGCGACGAGGGAGGTGGAGACTGAGGCCGCGAGCATGATGTACGCGGAGTTCACGATGGCCTTCCGGACGCTGATATAGTCCTTCGCGCCGTAATACTGGGCGGTGACGATGCCGCCGCCGCTGCTGATGCCGTTGCACAGGGAGAAAAACAGGAAGGAGATGGAGCCGGTGGCGCCCACCGCGGCCAGGGCGTTGGCGCCCAGCAGCCGGCCGACGATCATCGAGTCCGCCAGGTTATACGCCTGCTGGAACAGGTTGCCGATCAGCAGCGGGACCGCAAATACAAAAAGCAGCCGGAGGGGTTTTCCTTCGGTCATGTTCATGAGGCTGCTCTTCCGCAGGTGCTGCATCGAATCATCTCTTCCGCCGGCCGGGGCCGGCAACGTCTTTCCGCAGTGAAACCCTCCCCGGCAGGGAAGGGATCCGCGCAAACGTTATCATAAAACTTGGAGTTAACTCCAAGTCAATGCTTCCGGAAGAAAAAAGTGAGACAGAGCTTCGCACTCTGTCTCACTGTCAGCTTTTTACCTTTCACGCAGCACTTCCTCCATGGACAGATAGGGTACATCCGTAAACAGTTTTTTGATCTCCTCCGTGCAGTCGAGCGCCATGGCCAGCTTTGTCAGGGAAAGCAGCGAGATCTGCCCGGTCGTCTCAAAACGCTTCAGGCTGCCGTAGCTGACGCCGCTTTCGTCGCTCAGCTGCTGCTGGGAGATGCCGCGCCGTTTCCGGATCTGCCGGAGCCTGCCGGCCAGGGCAAGGTTGATTTCCTCTGCGGTTTCCCAGGTATAACTCCTCATAAGCACCTCAAAACAGATAATATATTATCTAAAAACGAATAAAACATGCAAATATGGATCAAATATTATCCGGAATAATTATATCAGATTGTTGAAGAAAGGACAACCGGAAATGAGGTCATCAGCTCCAGAGCCGGTCGTGGGACCAGACGTTGTCCCAGCGGCTGGTCTCAGCCCACAGTTCGGGATAATCGGGATGCAGGTGCTCCCGGATCACTTCATCATTATAGTCGTCGATGCCCAGGCCGGGTTTGTCCGGCACGGCGATGAACCCGTTGTCCACAATCTTTGCCGGCGCGCCGGTCACCAGGTCGTCCCACCAGGGGACATCCACGGAATGGTTTTCCAGGACGTAGAAATTCTCCGTGGCGGCAGCGCTGTGCACGCAGGCGTAGGCGGACACCGGGCTTTCGGCCATATGGATGGCCATGGCGACGCCGTGGCGCTGGGCCAGGTCGCCGATCCGCTTGTTTTCCAGGATGCCGCCGGAGGTCAGGATGTCCGGATGGATCACGCTGACGGCGCGGCTCTCCAGCAGGGGCTCAAAACCTTCGGCCAGGAAGATGTCCTCGCCCGTGCAGATGGGGACGGTGGTACTGTCGCTCAGGCGCTTGTACTGGTCGGTATACTGCCAGGGGATCATGTCCTCCGCCCAGGCGATGTTGTATTTCTCGATCCGCCGGCACAGGCGGATGCAGTCCTCCACGCAGAGGTGGCCGAAGTGGTCGATGGCCAGGGGCACCTCATACCCGATGACACTGCGGACCTCTTCCACATACTGCTCCAGGACGTCCAGGCCCTTTTCAGTCACATGGATGCCGGTGAAGGGGTGGGGGACATTGAACAGGTCGTACGCATGGTTCCGCGTTCCGCGGAGCTCCTCCGGCACAGCGCTGTTCGCCCAGGACAGGCCTTCCAGGGGATTCATCTCCTCCATGAGCCCCAGCGGCGCGCAGACCGCGCCGGGCACGTCCCGGAGGATCCCGAGGCCCAGGTCCATCTTCAGGAAGGTGAAGCCCATGGCCATGCGGGCCCGCAAGGCCCGGCCCATCTCCAGGCCGGTGTGCTTTCCTTCCACGTCGGTGTCGCAGTAGATCCGGATCCGGTCGCGGTATTTCCCGCCCAGCATCTGGTACACCGGCACGCCGTACGCCTTGCCGGCCAGGTCCCACAGGGCGACCTCCACCCCGCAGACGCCGCCGCCCTGCCGGGCAGGGCCGCCGAACTGTTTGATGCGGCGGAACAGCTTTTCCACATTGCAGGGGTTCTCGCCCAGGAGGCGGCTCTTCAGCATTTCGGCATAGACCCGGTTCCCGCCGTCCCGGACCTCGCCGAGGCCGACGATCCCCTGGTTGGTATAGATCTTCATGAGGGTGCAGTGCATCGGGGCGTCAACGATGTCCGTGAAGCGGATATCGGTGATCTTCAGCTCGCTGGGGGCGGAGCTGCGGCGGAATGAGCCGGTCAGAAATTCTTCCATCGGACGGAGGCCTCCCTTGTTTCATGATTCTGAAAAAACGATATGGAATTGTGCGCTGCCTGTATTATAGGGATTAAAGCTGGCTCCAAGTCAATCCCCCCCGTCTCAATTATCTCATTTAATGAAAATTGATTCTGCGCATAATTCGAAAGAAAACGCAAAAAAACGAGAAAATACTCCGATTATCATGCATTTATCACAAATGGCAGACCCTGGTCCAAAATGCGGTTATTTTGGTATTTTGCCGTGGAATGATGTAACCTTTATGCCCGGAATGCTTTACAAGAAAAAGAGATGTATGCTATTATACACACTAACACAGACAAGAATCATAAAAATATGAAGCTTGTATATATAAAATAAGGAAGGTAACGGACGTGTTCTTCAGGGAGTACATCTACCACAACTGGCCGCTTCTCCTCGTGCTGGCCGCGTTGATCGTCTCACTGAAGACGACTGTGTTTGTCGACCGCGTTACCATCCGGCGGAACGTTGTGCTGATCGTCACGCTGTTCCTGCTGTCCCTTTCCGTGTTTGTCGAATCTTGGCTGACCGGCCGGGGAGAGATGCGGAACCTTCTGATCTTCCTGGCGGGGATCCGCTACAGCGTCACGCCCTTCATTATTGCGCTCATTATCCTTACCCTGACCGGGCAGACCGGCTGGTGGAAGATCTATATTCCCGCGATCGTCAACGCGGGAGTCAACCTGGTTTCGCTTTTCACCGGGATCGTGTTCACCTACCGGGAGGACGCTTCGCTGCAGCGCGGCCCGCTGGGGTATCTTCCCTTTATAATGGTAGGGCTGTACTGCGCTGCCCTGGTCGTGATCCTGCTCCGGCGCAGCCGGCGGCAGAAGGCTGAGGTTCTCCAGACCGCCTTCTTTGGCTTCATCTTCGCGGTGAGCCTGTTCCTGCCCTTCGTGTACGGACGGGCGTACCTGGAGATCTTCTGCCCGACGATCGCGATCATGCTGTATGTCTACCATGTCTTCACCGTCTATGAAATGACGAAAAAGGACGCGCTGACGGGGCTGCTTAACCGGCAGGCGTACTACGCGGACATCAACCGGAACCCGGAAGGGATCTCCGCCATTATTTCCATAGATATGAACGGCCTGAAGGCTATCAACGACGCCCGGGGGCACAAGGCAGGCGACGAAGCGCTGAGCGCGCTGGGCGCATGTTTCCTGGCCACCCTGGATTACCGGCATCCGGCCTACCGGGTCGGGGGTGACGAGTTCATCGTGGTCTGCCGGGATATCACCCGGGAAGAGGCGGAGCAGCTGGTGGAGGAACTGCGGAAGCATATCGCGGAAACGGGCTACACCTGCGCGGTGGGCTACAGTTATGCCGGGGAAGGCGAATGGTCGGCCGACGACCTGGTCCGCGAGGCGGACGCCATGATGTACGCAAAGAAACGTGAATACTATATCAGCTCCGGCCATGACCGGCGGCGCAGGTAAAAAACTTTTAATGAAAAAAATTTTTGAAATTTAAAAAAATTTTTCGGGATCTTCAGGATCCCGGAATTTTTTTTGCAGTTTTTTTGTCTGGAAATGACAGTACAACCAGGCCGGCTCAGACCGGCCGTAAATGATCAAATATTGCACTTTTCTGGAAATGCAAACGAACCTGCTGCCTTGAAAAGCTTAGGAAAAAGGCTGTTTGAAAGTTACATGCGATTTGGCGAAAATACACGCGTAACCGAAAAAACTGTCTGCAAACGGAAAGACAAATTTGCAAATGGTTACATGAAAACGGTGTGAAAAGTACGGACAAAATTGTGGAAAAATCTGTAAAAACGGCGCAAAATCAACGAAAATCAACGCTTTAACGTGATAAATCACTGAAAAAAACGTTTGTGCCTTTCCGGACGGAATGTCAAAAAAAATGGAAAATTGGTAAAAAGGTAACTCAGATGTAACTAATGATATGGTAAAAAAAAGACAGGATAAGAACATCCTGGATCCGGGGGCGGGCGGCTCCCAGACTGCCAGGATGACAGGAACGACGTAATAAGTACTGGCCGAACAAAACATTTAGGGCCAAAAAACGGGCAATAAATGATAAGTAAAAGAATCGGCCGAGGACCTGAATAAAAAGGGGTAATGAAGAATGAAGAAACTGATCTCAATCATCCTGGCAGTCATGATGCTGACCGGTATGGCAGCGATCGCTTCCGCGGAGAAGGGAAAGGCATCCTTCACCGGTTCGATGAGCGTGGCCGATCCCGCGGATGCGGCGCCCGGCGAACAGGTTGTGCTGCGGGCCAGCATTGAGGACGCCAACATGGACTATACCGTGACCTGGCAGATCTACGTCGGCGGCGAAGAAGAATGGGCCAACGCAGGCGAAGGCAAGGAATTTGGCTTCGCGGCTCCCGGCGCCGGAACGTACACCTACCGTGCCCACCTGAAGGCTGAAGACGGAACGGTCATCAACAAGACAGTCTCGCTGACGGTCATCGCGCCGGAACCCGTGAAGGAGCCCGAACCCGCTCCTGCCCCGGCTCCCGCTTCGGTTCCCGCTCCCGAACCGGAACCCGCTCCCGTCGTGGAGGAAGCTCCCGTCGTTGAGGCCGCTCCTGCTGTGGAAGAAGCCCCGGTCGTTAAGGCTGCTCCCGTTGTGGAAGAAGCTCCCGTCGTTGAGGCTGCTCCCGTTGTGGAAGAAGCCCCGGTCGTTGAGGCTGCTCCTGTCGTAGAAGAAGCTCCCGTCGCGGAAGAAGCTCCCGCTGTGGAAGAAGCTCCCGCTGTGGAAGAAGAGCCTGCCCTGACGGCTGAAGAAGGCGAAGCGGAAGAAACCGAACCCGCCGGCGAAGAAACCGAGCCCGCGGCTGAAGCTGAAGAAGGGATTCCCGCTGAAGGCGGCGAATCTGATACAGAAGAAGAAGTTCCTGCTGAGAACGCTGAAGATACAACTGAAGAAGAAACCGAAGAGAACGCCGACGAAGAAGTCGTAGAGATTGAAGACTATGACACCGCCAAGGGAATCGACAACGGGGAAATCAGACCGGAGTATGATTACGAGCGGGATGAAAACGGCGAACTGGTCCTGGACGAGAACGGAAACCCGATCGCGATCGTTCCGGAAGGCGAGGAGGCTCCGGCGACCTACCTGTGGGATGAGGAAGGAAACCTGGTCCTCGACGAAAACGGCAATCCGGTCGTAACCCAGACCCTTCCCGCGGACGCGGTCATCACCGGTACGATTGAAGACGAACACGATCCTGAACGGTCGGTCGAGATTTACTACTCCTGGAATAACGCAGAGCCCTCCCTGGACGAGGTGGTAACCTTCATCGCGGTCCTGCACGGATACGAGGATGTGGACTACACGATCCGGTGGCAGCGGAGCTCCAACAATGTTGACTGGACAGATGTGGCGAATTCGGACGGAGCGCGCCATTATGAGGTCATCACAAGAGAAAACTGCAAAGACTTCTGGCGTGTACAGGTGGAAATCACCAATCCGGACGCATAAGAAATCCCGAATCCCCAGCAAGCCGCATCAGCCAAAAAGCTGACGCGGCTTATCCCGTATTTATATACAGGTGCTGAAAGGCCCGTACGACCAAACTGACAAGGGGACTTGAACATGAAGAAAACAAGAAGATTCACCGCGTTGCTGCTGGCGCTGATCATGACGCTCAGCATGATGCCGCTCGACATTGTCGCTGCGGAAACGACGCATGGCGAAGAAACCTCCCCGGAGGTCTCCACTTCGATCCGGATCAGCGAAGACCTGATCACTGATGAAGTGAGTTCCGCGGACGGCGCCGTTGTGGTGAGCAGCTCTGAGGAGATCCTGCCTGAAGGCGGCTATGTCGAGTTTACGGTGCTGGAACCCGTCAATACCGATGACGGGGAAGCCGCCGGCGCGCAGAAAACCAACAACGGCAAGAAAAACGCGGCGCCCGGACAGCTGAAGAAACAGGATCAGGGCGGCAAGGGCAACAACGGGAATGCGTACGGCAGATCCAAGAACAAGAACAAAAAGGAAGTCGGCCGGTACGATATCTCTGTAAAAACCAAGAACAAGAAAAAGTGGCAGCCCGGCCGGAATGAAACGGTGGACGTGCGGGTCAACCTGAGCACGCCCATTCCGGTAACCCCCGGCAGCACCCTGACGCTGATCCACGATCCCGATGGGGCGAATGAGGTCGTACAGACTGCTGAATTCACCAGGAGTCCGGACGGAACGCAGCTGACCGGTTTCTCGTTCAAAACGGACGGGTTCTCCGTTTATGTGGTGGTGGAAGATGTAGCGCTCAACCGGGTGCATGTGGTGTTCAAGAAAGACACCGAAGAAGTCGGTGACGCATATGTAAAAGAAGGGGACAACCTGGCGCAGGTCCTGGTCGATCCCGGCGTCGGTGACCTGGATGAGGGCGTTATCTTCAGGGGATGGACGACGAACCCGGATTATGACGCGAATACCCAGGGACTTTCGATCAGCGATATCCGCACAGCGGTTGAAGGCATGCTGCCGCCGTCACAGGATGGCGAGGAAGTAAATTACTATGCCATGCTCTTCAAACAGTATAAGATCGATTACCTGGATCCGAGCGGGAACGCCTCGCTGGGCACGGAGTCGTTCTTCGTGCGGGCGGATGACAACACCCCGAAGACCTATACGATCGACACGGGTTATAATCCCGTGGATGATATACACAAGTTTGACGGCTGGATCGTAACCGAAGATACCGCCGGCAATATCGACAGCGCGACGCTGAACGGCGAACCTGTCGAGGAACCCTACCAGAAACAGACTGAACTGGTGATCCACGGCAACGTGACGTTTATAGCGGATACCTCCGAAGGCCACTGGCTGATCTTCAATGAGAACGGCTACGGCGGCACATACAACGCTCCCCAGTTTGTCAACAGCGGTGAGGTGACGGTACAGCCAGATCTGGCGAAGCCGGAAAACATGCGCCGCAACGGTTATACGTTCGGCGGCTGGTTCAAGGATAAAGATTGCACAATCCCATTCTCCTTCGGCGGGGAACTGACTGAAAAGACAACAATCTACGCCAAGTGGAACCCAATCGAGAACGCTGAGTATACAGTCATCTTCTGGACCCAGAACCTGACCCGGGACGGTTACGATGTCGCAAACGCCATTATCATGACCGGAACAGTTGGAGAGAACATTCCATACCAATCAGTTGATAACGGTGATGAGGATTATGCGACCGGCGAAGGTTACACACTAATAACTGATAGAGAAGATTACAACTATGGCTATGGTGACGGTCGATACAGGGGATTCTGCCTGACAGATGCCAGCAAAGGGCAGGAGGTTGAAATCAAACCGGAGGGCAATTCGGTACTGAACCTGTACTATGACCGGATCCTGTACAATTTCAAGTTCTACCTGTACAGGTCTGCTTCGCAGGACAACAAATACGATATTGCGAGCGGCTCGGGCTCAGGACGGAACCTGAATGATATTGCAGATTGGGAAGAGCGCAATCATATTAACCAGAACAACCATCCAGTAGCGAGTGGGTATGATACTGGATCGGACACCTATGGCGGCCGGACATACTATTATTTCATCCTGCAGGCGTATTACGGCCAGGATATCAGCGCCAAATGGCCTACGTACGATAAGCTTACCTGGCAGAATGACAATAATTATGACCCGGTCAGCTATATCATGATGGTCGGGACAAAATATAAACCCAATCCTACTTCTTCCGGATCAGGCACGGTCAAAGGCGTGATTTCCGTCCTGGATGAGAACATCCTTGGCAAGACAAATGACGCAAACGGAAACTATATGGTGATCCGTTTCAACACTTATTACAGATGGAGATATCACATCTGGCTTGAACAGATCGACGGAGTGGATTATACAGACTATGAAACACATGACTTCAATGGCAAGCATTATTATCTGTCTGAAGTCAAGCAGGTCCGTTCCAGTAACCTGAGAATCAGCAGCCAGAATGCGCTTCAGTTCCCGGGCTTCACCTTTATAGGGAAGAAGGACCGGAACTGGGAACCCGCAAATGAAGATATAAACGGTCAGACATGGGGCTTCAACTGGGAGACTACTCCCAATTGCTACTGGGTTGAACCAGGAACAGAAAACGGCCAGACGATTGATACGTATCATCTTAATTATGTATACGACCGTATCAAGTATAATGTTAATTTCCTGGACGGCGCTTATGTGGACGGAAACGGCGGACTGGTTCCGGGAATGGAATCCGCGCATCCCTCGGTGAAGACCAGTCTTCACATTGCGCAGGAGGGGGCTATTCCGGACGATGCGGACTCTGCTCCGACGCAGTCCAAACCCGGATTTGTCTTCGAGGGATGGTACACAAACGAAGCCTGTAACGGCGATCCATATGTGTTCCCGGAGAAGATGTCCGCCAAGGATATCACAGTCTATGCGAAGTGGCGGCAGATCCAGTACCGTGTCTTCCTGCATCCGAATCCGCCGGTGGATGACCCTGAGATTGACTGGGGCTCGGATAAGGTGGCATTGAATTTCCGCGTGGCGTACGGCGGCAAAGTCAGTACGCCGACCGGACGGCTGCCCGGATATGTATTTGCAGGCTGGTATCTGTCTGAAGACGCCAACGCCCGTATGTTCAATGAAGATACATTGCTGAACAACAGTACGGTCACAACGCCGTACGAGAAGACAGAACCGACTGAAAACGACGGAACAAACGGAGATATCGACCGCTTCTGGATCACCAGGAAACTGGACCTGTACGCAAGGTGGCGCGCGGTCCTGCCCGGTGCGGACGGAATTAATGTCGAATATACCCTGCTGGATCCGGTAAACAACATCACCGGCGAGGGTACGGCTGTGGACAACGGCGTGTATGTTGACAAGGCAACAGCCCACGCGGTCCCGGCCGTAAAAGCCCCGGAAGGATATGTGTTCGACCACTGGGTCATGCAGAAGTGGAACGGCACGGATTATGAAAGCATTTCCTCGTCGGTCATCTATCCCGGTGACGCTTACCAGGTCCTGGCCACCAACGCAAAGGGCGAAGATGTGCCCGGAGAGTACGTAACGGATAAAGCTGGCAACTACCTGGATGAAAACGGTACGGTCATTGACCAGTCGAAGGATGGCTGGGAAGCCCTGCGCGTCCAGAAGCGGAAATATACGATCCGGCTGTGCGCCGCGTATATTCCGGTCGAAGAACCCGCCCCGACGCATATCAGCTGGTTCAAAAATGACGGAACGGCCGCATTCCACAGGGACGGAACAGCGGAAGCTCCGCTGCAGCTCAATGAACATGTCCCGATCCAGGCAGCTCCTGAAGCTCCCGCGGGTTATAAATTCCTGGGCTGGAAGAAGGTAGCGGTAAGCACCAGCACTGATCCCGCTACAGCGGCTGAGGAAGCAGAAACATATGAAGCCACGGAGGCAAACTGGACGCAGAATCTGACAACACCGGATATCTACTACAACAGTGATGACAATACATTCCACCTGGACAGCACAACGGGAACGACCGTTGAATATGTGGCTGCCGACGCGAAACTGCCTTACCATGCCATGTACGCGGTATGGGAGGAGGATGAGGTAACCATCAACTATGCTGTTGCTGAAGACAGCACCGGTATGGGTACGGTGGATCCGACCAGTGAGACGGTGAAGGTTGCAACCGGCAGCGCAACCGGTTCTACGGCCGCCCCGGCAGACAACCTGCATGAATTTGATTACTGGACTGTCGATGACGGTACAGAGTCCATCAGCACAGATGCACATTATGTACCTTCAAAGAATGACAGTGGACTGTATGAGGCTCATACATACTATGCTCACTTCAAACTGAAGGAAGCCAATTATACTGTGGAGTTCTGGTATCAGGATGAAAACCTCGAATACCAGAAAGTGGATTCGATGACGGATACCCGGACCGATACCGTCGGAAATACTGTATTCGCAACGAATGATGACAAGGGACAGACTTCCTATAACAATCAGACATATACGCTCAATGAGGGTGCTTCCCACCTGAGCGATACCCTTGCGCCTACAGGAACAGTCCTGACCCTGAAGTTTGACCTGGTTGTGGCAGCGGGCCTGAAGGTCACGAAGACTGCGGACAAGACAAGCGGCGTGAAGGCCGGCGAGACAATCACCTACACGATCACGGTGAAGAACACCGGTAATGTGACGGTGAGCAGCCTGACGCTGACGGACATCCTGCCGGGCATTGTGCTGGGCGCGCTGGACAAGACGACGCTGGCACCCGGAGAAACGGCGACGGCGACAGCAACGTATGTTGTGAAGCAGTCCGACGTGGACGCCGGAGAGATCAACAACACGGCGACCGCGAAGGGCAAAGACCCGAAGGACAATGAAGTAACAGGCAGCGACAGCGAGAAGGTAACCACCGAGACGCCGGCAGCGGGCCTGAAGGTCACGAAGACTGCGGACAAGACAAGCGGCGTGAAGGCCGGTGAGACAATCACCTACACGATCACGGTGGAGAACACCGGCAACGTGACGGTGAACAGCCTGACGCTGACGGACATCCTGCCGGGCATCGTGCTGGGCGCGCTGGACAAGACGACGCTGGCACCCGGAGAAACGGCGACGGCGACAGCAACGTATGTTGTGAAGCAGTCCGACGTGGACGCC